>Ga0265323_10000006_pt1 | contig 141508 bp, 112 predicted proteins | sample 41225metaG_FD_193580 | JGI IMG/M metagenome (GOLD analysis project Ga0265323, IMG submission 193580) | Rhizosphere microbial communities from Carex aquatilis grown in University of Washington, Seatle, WA, United States - 4-12-25 metaG | ecosystem: Host-associated > Plants > Roots >...
GCGAATTGGTGCTCTGGCGCGACACGGTTGCGAAGAGTCCGGCCAATTCCCGGGCCCACAACAATCTGGGGAATGCGCTCTTCAGCCTGGATTTGCCGGATCGACTGCCCGAAGCGATTGCCGAGATGAAGACGGCGCTGCGCCTGAAGCCGGATCTCGCGGCGGTGCATGTGAATCTTGGAAATGCTCTGGATGCCGAGGGCCGGACAAAGGAGGCAATTGCCGAATATGAAGAGGCGCTGCGCTTGAAGCCGGATCTTGCCGAGGCGCATAACAATCTCGGGAATCTCCTGGCCGGCGAGGGGCGCACTGATCAGGCGATAGCCGAGTGCACTGAGGCGCTGCGTCTGAGACCGGGCCTCGCCCAGGCGCATGACAATCTCGGAAACGCACTGAACGCCGCAGGCCGAACGCAGGAGGCGATCGCAGAGTTTGAAGAGGCCCTGCGCCTCAATCCGGATCTTGCGGAGGCCCATACCAGTTTGGGCAATGCTCTGAATGGCGAAGGCCGGACGCAGGAGGCGATCGCCGAGCACGAGGCGGCGCTGCGCTTGAAACCGAATCTTGCTGCGGCGCACAATAATCTCGGAAATGCCTTGAGCGGCGCGGGCCGGACTCAGGAGGCGATTTTCCAGTTCGAAGCTGCGCTGCGCCTGAAACCGGACGATGCCGTCGTGCATTCCAATCTGGGGAATGCCTTGAATGCCGCCGGCCGGAGGCTGGAGGCAATTGCCGAGTATGAAGCGGCGTTGCGTCTGAAGCCGGATGATGCCCAGACGCATGCGAATCTCGGTTATGACCTGGAGAGGATTCCCGGGCGCTTGAATGACTCCATTGCCGAATATGAGACTGCGCTGCGCCTGAAGCCGGATGATGCCTCGGCCCATTATAACCTTGGAAACGTACTGAACACCCAGGGCCGGACGCATGAGGCAATTCTCCAGTATGAAGCAGCGCTGCGTTTGAAGCCGGACTATGCCGTGGCGCATTACAATTTCGGCAACGCCCTTCACAACGAGGGCCGGACGGAGGAGGCAATCGTCCACTATGAAGAGGCCCTCCGCCTCAGGCCGGATCTGGCCGCGGCGCATACCAATCTGGGATATGAACTGGAGAAGATGCCGGGGCGTTTGACTGACGCCATCGCCGAGTATGAAGCGGCGCTGCGCCTCAAGCCGGAGGATGTTGCGGCGAATTTCAATCTCGCCATCGCGTTGCTCAAGACGCCGGGCCGGGCAGGCGAGGCGGTGCCGCACCTCGAGGCGGTCTTGCGGCTTCAACCCGGGAATGAGACCGCCCGAAAAGTCCTGGAGCGCATCCGGGCTGCCCAGCCATGAAGCGAACGCCGCGAGCCCATCCGCCTGCCATGGCCGCGGACCGGCCGCCCGGAGGAACTTCGTCCCTGAAGTGCGCCTCCGCCTGGCGCGCGAAATGGCCGGAGTTGTTGAGTGGAGCCGTTCTCGCGGCAGCTGCGATCGCGGTCTACAGCCGGTCGTTCTCCGTCCCGTTGCTCTACGATGACAATTCTGCCATCGTCGACAACGCGACGATCCGGCACTGGAGCACCGCGTTCTTGCCGCCGGTCAACACGAGCACGACTGGCCGGCCCGTGCTGAATCTTTCCCTGGCCGTCAACCATGCGATCAGCGGGACGGCGGTGTGGAGTTATCATGCCCTGAACCTGGCGATCCATATTCTGGCGGGACTGACGCTGTTCGGAATCATCAGGCGAACGCTTGCGAAGCGGTCGGAGGCGGCGTCCTCGCTCATCGCCTTCTTCGCGGCGCTTCTCTGGACCCTGCATCCGCTGCAGACCGAATCCGTGACCTACATCGTTCAGCGGGCGGAGTCGCTCATGGGTTTGTTCTACCTGCTCACCGTGTATTGCTTCATCCGCGGCATCTGCGCAGAGCGCGCGGGCCGCGTCTCATGGGTTTGGTTCACACTCTCGGTCGTCAGCTGCCTCCTCGGCGTTGGCACGAAGGAAGTAATCGTGTCCGCGCCGTTGATCGTGCTGCTTTACGACAGGACGTTTGAAGCAGGTTCGTTCCGGGAAGCCTTGCGCGTGCGTTGGGGAATTCACCTGAGCCTGGTGGCAACGTGGCTGCCGCTGGCCGGCCTGGTTGCGAGCACCGGATGGGATCGCAATGGAATGTCCGGCTTTGACGTTGGTGTCGCGCCATGGGCGTACTGGCTGACCCAGTTCGAGGCGGTCGCCCGCTATCTGTGGCTGTCGGTGTGGCCCCATCCGCTCGTGTTCGAGTACGGCACATTCTGGGTGACCCATCCGGCGAAGGTTGCGTTGTGCGCGCCCTTGGTCGCGGGGTTGGCGGTGGCGGTGCTCGTTGCGCTCTGGCGGCGGCCGGCGGCCGGTTTTCTGGGTGCCTGGTTTTTCGTGATCCTCGCACCCACCAGCATCGTGCCGGGCCGGATGCAGATGATCGTCGAGCATCGGATGTACCTGCCGCTGGCGGCGGTGGTTGTCGCTGGTGTTGTCGGCCTGCACAACGTGCTGCGGACACTGCGGGACAACGGACCACGGGACAACGGACCACGGGACAACGGACAACGGATCACGGACCACGGACAACGGACAACGGGACCGACGATCGCAGACAACGGACCTCAAGACGACCCGACCACAGGACGGCGGACTGGTTGCCTTGTGGTCTGTGGTCTGTGGTCCTGCGGTCTTGTGGTCCTGTGGTCCTGTGGTCTGTGGTCTTGTGGTCTTGTGGTCTGTGGTCCTGTGGTCTGTGGTCTTGTGGTCTGTGGTCTTGTGGTCTGTGGTCTTGTGGTCCTGCGGTCTTGTGGTCCTGCAGCCCATGGTCCCGTCGTCCCCATGGTTCTTCTTCTCGCGCTCGGATTGGGCGCGCTGACTGTGCAGCGCAATGAGGATTATCGCAGTGCCCTGGCCATCTGGGGCGACACAGTGGCCAAGCGGCCGGACAATGAGCGGGCGCTCGTCAGCCTGGGGAACGCCTGGATGGAGATGCCGGGGCGCCTGGATGACGCGATTGCCCAATATGAAGCGGCGCTGCGTCTGAGGCCGGATCTGGCAGAGGCGCATTACAACCTGGGCGTCGCTTTGGCGCACCGACCCGAGCGCTTGAATGAGGCGATTGTGCAGTATGAAGAAGCGCTGCGTTTGAAGCCGGACTACGCCGAGGCGCACAGCAATCTGGGAAACGTGCTAAACACGGTGGGCCGGGTCCGGGAGGCCATCGCACAGTGCGAAGCCGCGCTGCGCCTGAACCCGGATTTTGCGGAGGCGCACAACAATCTCGGGAATGCGCTGAATGCCGTAGGCCGGACGCGTGAGGCAATTGCCGAGTACGAAACGGTGCTTCGCCTGAGGCCGGACCTAGCCGCAGCCCATGACAACCTGGGAAACGCCCTTGCCGCCATGGGCCGGACCGATGACGCCATCTCCGAATACGAGTCGGCGCTCCGCCTGAAACCGGATTATGCGGAAGCGCACAATAATCTCGGCTATGTCCTCATGAAGATTCCTGGACGGTTGAATGGCGCGGTCGCGCAGTATCAGGAAGCGCTGCGTCTGAAGCCGGATTACGCCGAGGCGCACAACAATCTGGGAAATGCCTTCAACGCCGCAGGTCGGACCATGGACGCAATCGCCGAATACAAAGCGGCGCTGCGCCTCAAGCCGGATTTCGCCGAAGCGCACAACAATCTGGGCTTTAATCTGGAGAAGATTCCCGGGCGGTTGGATGACGCAATCGCCCAATACGAAGCGGCGCTACGTCTGAAACCGGATGACGCGACGGCCCACTACAATCTCGGGAACGCCCTGAATGTCGGGGGCCGGACGCGGGAGGCGATCGTCGAATATGAAGCGGCGCTGCGTTTGAAGCCGAATTACGCCGAGGCGCACACCAATCTGGGCTTTGACCTTGCGCAGCTGCCTGGGCGGCTGAATGACGCAATCGCCCAGTATGAAGAAGCGCTGCGCCTTGAGCCGGATGATGCGCCGGCCCATTTCAATCTGGCACTCGCGCTCCTCGAGATTCCTGGGCGCACCGCCGGGGCGGTGACACACCTTGAGGCGGTTCTGAGGATTCAACCCGGAAACGGGCCGGCCCGGGAGGTTCTCGCCCAAATCCGGGCATCCCGGCCATGAGCAAATCGCTGCGGGCGCACCACGCGGCCATGCCACCGCGAAATCCACGCGGCGGAACCGCGCCTGTGGGTTGCGACCCCGGCTGGCTGCCGTTGATCGGTGGCGCCACTCTCGCGGCCGTGGCAATCGCAGCCTATTGCCGGAGCTTCTCGGTTCCGCTGCTTTACGACGACTACTACACCATCGTCGACAACGCGACGATCCGTCACTGGAGCACCGCGTTTTGGCCCCCCACGAACACGACTGCTGGCGGCCGCCCCATCCTGAATCTTTCCCTGGCGCTCAACTACGCCATCGGTGGAACGGCGGTGTGGAGCTATCATGCCGTGAATCTGGCGATTCATGTTCTGGCCGGACTCGCTTTGTTCGGAATCGTCCGGCAGACGCTCGCAGGCCGTGCGTGCGCGTCAGCCACTCCGATCGGCTTCGGAGCCGCACTTCTGTGGATGCTGCATCCCCTGCAGACCGAGTCGGTGACCTACATCGTCCAGCGCGCGGAATCGCTCATGGGGCTGTTCTACCTGCTCACCGTGTATTGTTTTATCCGCGGTGTCAGCGCGGAGCGCGCCGATGCAGGCGGCCCGCGTGCGTGCCGCGCCTCACGGGCCTGGTTCGCTCTCTCGGTCGCGGCCTGCCTCCTCGGCATGGGAACCAAGGAGGTGATGGTTTCGGCGCCGTTGATTGTGCTGCTTTACGACAGGACTTTTGCGGCGGGTTCGTTCCGGGAAGCCTGGCGTCGGCGATGGGGATTCTATCTGAGCCTGGGGGCGACGTGGCTGCCGCTGGCCGCGCTGGTGGCGGGCGCAGGCTGGGATCGCAGCGGGACGTCCGGGTTTGACGTCGGAATCTCGCCGTGGGCGTATTGGCTGACCCAGTTCGAGGCGCTGACGCGCTACCTGTGGCTGTCCGTGTGGCCGCATCCGCTCGTATTCGAATACGGCACATTCTCGGTGCGGCATCCGGCGGAGGTCGCAATGTACGCGCTCATGATCGCCGGATTGGCGGTGGCCGTCGCGGTTGCGCTCTGGCGGCGTCCGGTGCCGGGGTTCCTGGGCGCGTGGTTCTTCGTGATTCTCGCTCCAACCAGCGTAATGCCAGGTCGGATACAGATGATCGTCGAGCATCGGATGTACCTTCCGCTTGCGGCGGTGGTTGTCGCCGGTGTTGTCGGCCTGCATGCAGTGCTGGAGAGACAACGGGACCACGGACCACGGACAACGGACAACGGACCACGGACCACGGACAACGGGACCACAGACAACGGACAACGGACCACGGACAACGGGACAACGGACCACGGGACAACGGACAACGGACCACGCACAACGGGACCGACGATCGCAGACAACGGACCTCAAGAAGACCCGACCACAAGACGGCGGACTGGTTGCCTTGTGGTCTGTGGTCTCTGGTCCTGTGGTCCTGTAGTCGGTGGTCCCGCCGTCCCCATGGTCCTTCTTCTCTCGCTCGGATTGGGCGCGCTGACTGTGCAGCGCAACGAGGACTATCGCAGCGAACTGACGATCTGGAGCGACACGGTGGCCAGGCGGCCGGACAACGAGCGGGCGCTCGTCTGTCTGGGCAACGCCTTGTTGGAGGTGCCCGGGCGCGCCGATGACGCAATCGCCCGGTTCGAGGCAGCCCTGCGACTCAATCCGGACTATGCCGAGGCGCACAACAATCTGGGGAATGCGCTGAACGCGGAGGGCCGGATCCGGGAGGCAATCGCGCAATATGAGACGGCGCTGCGCCTGAAACCGGATTACGCCGAGGCCCACTACAACCTGGGTCTCGCCCTGGCGAACACGCCCGCGCAGATGGATGCCGCGATTGCCGAGTACGAGAAGGCGCTGCAAATACAGCCGGAGTACGCGAAGGCACACAACAACCTGGGCAATGCCCTGGGTGCACGTGGCCGGTTCCCGGAGGCGATTTCCCACTACGAAGCGGCGCTGCGCCTGAAGCCGGATGACGCCGTGGCGCACTACAATCTTGGGAATGCCCTCAATGCAATCGGCCGGCCAGAACAGGCAGTCGTCCAGTATGAGGAAGCGCTGCGCCTGCAACCGGACTACGTCGAGGCGCATACGAATCTCGGCTGTGACCTGGCGCAGGTGCCGGGGCGGTTGGCCGACGCCATCGCGCAGTTCGAAGCGGCGCTGCGCCTGAAGCCGGACGATGCGGTGGCCCATTTGAACCTTGCGGTCGCGTTGCTCAGGACACCCGGACGCGGCGATGAGGCCGCGGCGCACCTCGAGATTGTTCTGCGGCTTCAGCCCGGAAATGAAGCGGCCCGGAAAGTCCTCGAGCGAATCCGCGCATCCCGGCCGTGAGCCAGCCGCCGCGATCGCCAAACGCGCTGCGGCGCGAGCGCGGAGCTTGAAACACGGCGGCTTGTCGATAATTCCCAGGGAGTGAATTCAGCCGCTCCGCCCGCGCCGTCATCGCCGATCCCGATCCGGCTGGCTGCGGTCGTGATCGTCGTTGCGGTGCTGCTCGCCTACGCAGGGAGCCTGACCGGACCGTTTCTGTTCGACGACCTGGAATCGATCGCGGGCAATCCGACCATCCGTCATTTTTCCTCCGTCCTATCGCCGCCTATGGACGGATCGACGGTCACGGGCCGCCCGGTGCTCAATCTTTCGTTTGCGGTCAACTACGCGATCAGTGGGACAGAGGTGTGGAGCTACCATGCACTGAATCTTCTGATCCATATTCTGGCCGGGCTGACACTGTTTGGCGTCGTGCGCCGCACCCTTCGACTTCGCTCAGGGCAGGCCCTTCGACTTCGCTCAGGGCAGGCGCTCGCGAGGACTGGGGACTCTGATGCTGTTCTTATTGGGTTCTCCGCGGCGCTGCTTTGGGCGCTCCATCCGCTCCAGACTGAGTCGGTGGCGTACATTGCCCAGCGGGCGGAATCGCTCATGGGGCTTTTCTATCTGCTTACGCTCTACTGTTTCATCCGCGGCATCTGCTCGGAACGCGCAGATGCAAGCGGCCGGTTTGCGGGCCGCGCCCCTGGCGGGTGCAGGTCTGGAACGGATTTGCGCCGGGCACATCCCAATGTTTCCGGTGATCGCGGAGGCTCGTCGAACGTGGCGCAGGCCTCCCGGCCTGCTTCTTCGACGACGGGCCGATGTGCTCCGTGGGTTTGGTATGCCCTTGGTGTCGGATTTTGCCTTCTCGGGATGGGAACCAAGGAGGTCATGGTCACGGCGCCGGCGATGGTGCTGCTGTACGACCGGACGTTTGTTGGAGGGAGTTTTCGCGAGGCGTGGAAACGGCGCCGGTTGTTCTATGTCTGTCTCGCGGGAACGTGGCTGCTGACCGTTGTTCTCGTCGTGGGCAATCATGGGCGCGGGGGGACGGCGGGCTTCGCGAGCGGCATGCCGTGGTGGGCCTATGGTCTCACGCAGTTCAGGGCCATCGCGCATTATCTGAGGCTGTCGGTCTGGCCTGACCCGCTCATTTTCGATTATGGACGGATGCTTGGAGGGAAATCGGTGGGATTGGCGGTGGATGCCGCGGTGATTGCCGGCCTGGCGGCAGTTTCGGTGCTTTTGTTTCTCCGACGGCGGCCGCTTGGTTTCCTCGGAATCTGGTGCTTCGCGATACTCTTGCCGAGCTCGAGCGTTGTGCCGGTGGCGACGGAAGTCATCGCCGAACACCGGATGTACCTTTCCCTCGCTGCGGTGCTCGCCGCAATCGTCGGAGGAGTGAGTGCGCTCTCCGGGATTCTGCGTGCCGCGCTCGGGCTCACATCGCGGGGTGTCGCGATTCTCGGTATATCCGCCTGTCTGGCGGCGGCCGCTGTTCTTGGATTTGCCACAGCCCGGCGGATCGACCTTTACCGAAGTCCGCGGGCGATTTGGGCGGACACGGTCAGCAAGGTGCCGCAGAATCCCGGAGCCCGAAACAATCTCGGCATCGCGCTGGCCGCGGAAGGCGATCTGACGGGAGCGGAGGCGCAATATCGGGCGGCTCTGGCCCTGGCCCCGGATTTGGCCGACGTGCACAATAATCTCGCCAATGTTCTGGCAAAGAAGGGCCTGCTGTCCGAGGCCGTGGCGAACTACCAGGCGGCACTTCAATTTCGACTCCGGGACCCGGGGATTCACGAGGACCTCGGCACCGCGCTGCTTCGACTGGGACGGCTCGAAGAGGCTCGTGGGCATTTCGAAGAGGCCCTGCGCCTCGATCCGGAATCGTCCGTCGGTCATTTTGACATGGGCAATCTCCTGGATCGGGAGGGGCAGCTTCAAGCCGCAGCCTCCCAGTATCGGGAAACTCTCCGCCTCGATCCGGGCTATTCGCGGGCATGGTACAATCTCGGCAATCTTTTTGCACGAACGGGACGATTTGCCGAGGCGGCGGAGGCCTATGCCTCTGCGGTGCGGTTGCGGCCGGATTTTGCCGACGCCCATGTGAACTACGGCAATGTTCTGACGGAGCTCGATCGGACGTCAGAGGCCATCGGGGAATTCCAGGCTGCGCTTCGGCTCCAACCCGGCGCCGCCGATGTGCACGATAGCCTGGGCGGCGTGTTTGCAAAGGCTGGCCGATGGACCGAGGCAAGGATCCAGTTCGAGGAGGCGCTCAGGCTCGATCCAGGCGATCGGGATGCCCGAGCCAACCTGGAGCGGATCGATGCCGCGCATGGCACGCGGAGCGGGCCGTGAACGATTCAGCTCCCTGTGGCCTCGTCTCCTGACGGACGTTTGTTTCGAACCCGCTCCCGTGTCCGCTGATTCCGCCCTGTCTGCAAGGGCGCCGTCAGAGCTGCCTCCGTCGGGTTTGCCAGACAAATACGGTCATTTGGGATCTTCTGGCGGTTGCGCTGCCCGCCAGCGAAAAACGACGGACGTCCGGGGGAGCTTGAGCGTTTCGCTAAGATTCTCGTTCTCGTCTTTCCTTGCCTTGTTCTGTTTTCTCAAGGCTTCCATTTCACGTTGGAGGGCGGCGTTCTGCGCCTTGAGCCACTCCTTCTCCACGCGGAGCTCGGCTGCTTTCGTGCGAACATCGCTGCACTCAGCCGTCAGGGACTCCACCTGCGTCCGGAGCTCGTCTGCGATCTTGGCTTCGGAAAATGTGCCAAGAGGAGCCGTTAACCAGTTCAGAAGCATGCGCGCATTCTGCCGCCAATCTGGTCAGTCGGCAATCAGGTCGAAACCCTAGGGCTTCCAGGGAAACCCAGTATTTCAGCTTGCGGCGCGCGACTCGCCAATGTGGTTGCACCGGCGGCCCATGCGGCCTACAAATCGGCGCTCTTCGCCTGGCCCTCCGGGCCTGCCGCAATCGACTACACCGCAGTTGATTGCGAGATCGGCTCGCCGTTTCGACAAGCTCAAGCGAGGTCGAGGGGCTGGCGCTCGCCGCTACGAGGAGCCGAAGCCTCAACTGCGGAATTTGGATTCAATCTGGCAGATGCGCCTGCAATTGCTCATTGTCCGGGCCGGCCTTGAGGCAACGGATTCTTCCATCCCTTGGTGTGGGCGTCCCATCGCTTCAAGCGGTCACACCGGATGAGAGCAACGACACATTACCCATGAAAACATTGAGCCTGCTCTTGGTTCTCGGTGGATTGATGATGCAATCCAGAATCCTGGCGGCGCCCTCCGTCTCCATGACGGCAGGACTGCGTGTCAAACTCGGTACGCTCCGGATCGGAAACACCGTCTATAGCGACGTGACGCTGTTGTCGGTCAATGCACGCACGATCGTGATCGCCCACTCAGGCGGCCTGGCTTCGATCCGACTGCGCGACCTTCCGCACGATCTCCAGACGCGCTTCGGATACGATCCCGCTGCAGAGGCGGCTGCGGATGCGGCGCTCGAACATGCAAGCGAGCGCGCCGCACTGCAGCGCCGTCCGGCGGCATCCCCTGCGGCGGGAAACGAATCGAAATTCGAAACCCTGCTTCGGTCCTTTGGGCAGCCTCCGGAGATCCGAAATGAAACAGATCTGCGCCCGCGTTTCTTCCAGCTTGCCCTTGACGTCAAAAACCAGGGCCGCCGGCCGAGCTGCGCGGTGTTTGCGGTGGTCAGCGCCCTCGAGTACCAGAACGCGGAGGTGACCGGCCAGCCGGAGAAATTCTCCGAGGAATATCTGATCTGGGCCACGCGCAAGACCCTCCAGCGGAGCCCGCCGTCCGCAGAGGCATCCGCCTCCGGCCGGCCGGAGGCGCCGGAGGATTCCGACGAGGGCTTTTCGCTCTCCGATGTCGCGCTGGCCCTCCGCGTCTACGGGATTCCCCCGCAGTCCGCGATGCCGAACGCCGGCTACCGCAGCATGGATGCAATCCCGGAACCGTCGCCGGAGGTCATCGAGCAGGCCCACACGCACCGGCGCGTCTTCGTCCATTTTGTGCCGGGCCACGACGCCGCGGTGCAGATTGACAACATCATCCAGGCGCTCAACGCCGGAGTGCCTGTGGCCATTGGCCTGCGCTGGCCGAACTTCCGCGCGATCCGGGACGGACTGCTCAGCGAACAGGCCCCCGTTCCCGGGGCCATGCACGCCGTCACGCTGGTCGGCTACCGCAGCGGCGACGGCGGGGCTGGGGGAGTGGTCTTCCTGTTCAAGAATTCCTACGGGCCCTCGTGGGGCGAGGGCGGCTATGGCCGGGTCACCTCCGGCTACCTGCGGAATCACCTGCTCGCCGCGGCTGTGCTCGAGGTGCAGGCGCCCGCCCCGGCGCCGTGAGCCCCGGAAGGACCGGTCGCTGATTCCCCGTTGGGTTGATGGGTCGTACGTTGCCCTGGGAGGATTGACGGGACGCAGCGAGCCTGCGCCCCTACGGTTCAGAACACCACCTCTGGCGCAATCGGAGATGCAGAAACGCCCTCCATCCTGGGATTGCCGTGCCGATAGCTATGCGTGGTGCGCCAGTTGCCTCCGATTCCATCCGGATGCAGCTCGCTCCTGCAATTGCGTAAAGCGTGCAATCCGCCCTCCAAGCCAATCTAGACTATCTTCTCTTCGTTCACGGTCTTCTGCTGGTGATGTTCGGGGTCTGCGCCCGGATTCTGATCCGGCTTGAACGGCCGCGGATCTGGCTGTGGCTGAGTACGTTTGCATATACCGCGGCCGCCAATGTCTGGCTTGGCATGCTGGCGATCGACTGGGGCGATCACCTCGGGTTTGCACCCGGCCGGTTGGTGCTGCTGGTGCTGAGCCTGCTGTTCCTGTGGGAATCCGCCCGTGGCAGTGCTGGGATTGGACACCGTCAAACGCCCGGGCTGTGGATCCATGTCGCAATCGCAGGAGCGGTCGCCGCGCTCGTTTGGTGCAAGGGCGTGGATCAGTGTCTTCCGGTCATCGCCGGTCTTGGCCTCGGTGGCAGTCTTTGGACGGCCACGACGCTCTGGTCGTTGAGCCGGGAGCAGGAATCCCCCGGAGCGCGCCGGCGGATGCGGATCATGACGGTGACTCTTTTCGGCTACCTGGCTGGAATGTGGTTGAACGCGCCTCTGGTTGGGCTGACCACGCAGGGCTCCGACTCGCTCAAGGCCGGGCACGCGACCACAGAATTGCTGCTCTGCGGCCTCGCCGCCATCGCGTTCGCCGGGCTCCTCTGGTACTACCACCGGCAACACCTCCGGCACCTGACTGCCGAACAACGCATGCAGCGGCTCCGCCGTGAAGTGGGATTCGCCGTCGGCATGATGGCCATCATTGTCTTCGGCTGGCTGGCCACGGAAATGACCGGACGCAACCAGGATGCCACTCTCCGCCAGCAGGTGTTGGCGCGCACCCAACTCGCCGCAGCGTCCGTGGAAACCGACCTCGTCCAGCAGCTGCATTGGAACGAGACGGATCTCACCAATCCGGCCTATGTTCACCTCAAGCGGCTGATGCGTTCCTTTGCCCGGTCCAACGACGACCTCCGCTTTGCCGAGCTCATGGGCCTCCGCGACGGGAAAACGTATTTCCTGGCCGATTCCGAACCGCCCGACTCCCCGGACTATTCTCCTCCAGGACAGTTCTATTCGGAGGCTGAGCCCGGATATCTGGCAGCGATCGCGAGGCATCAGCCGTTGGTGCTTGGTCCGATCACCGATCGCTGGGGCGTGTGGATCACCGGATCGGTTCCGGTGGCAACCCTGGGGCCGGGCAGGGGATGGGTGACCTTTGATTTGGACCTGGCTGCAAACGGTTGGGATGCGCGGATCCGACTGGCTCGATTGCCCGTCGTGCTGATCGCCCTGCTGATCTCGGTGCTCGGGATCATGTTTCACCACGCCCAGGAGCAAATTCGCGAAACCCTGAGGCTGGTGGCCACCGCCAAGGAAGCCGCCGAGAGCGCCACCCAAGCCAAGAGCGAATTCCTCGCGGTGATGAGTCACGAAATCCGCACTCCCGTCAGCGGCGTGATCGGTCTCCTCGACTTGCTGCGGAAAATGCAGCTGGAGCCCCGCCAGCTCCACTACGCAAGCCTGGCCCAGGACAACGCCGAACATCTCCTCGGGATTCTCGACGAGATCCTCGACACGGCGAAGATCGAATCCGGGAAGCTCTCAATCGAAGCGATTCCATTCCGATTGCGCACCGAGTTGAACAACGGTCTCGCCGCTGTGCGGGTGCGCGCCGAGTCCAAGGGACTGGAATTCGACTGCACTGTCGATTCCGCCGTGCCGGAGGTGCTTGTTGGCGATCCCACGCGCCTGCGCCAGATGGTCACCAATTTGGTGAGCAATGCCCTGAAATTCACCGAGCGGGGGGGCATCGATGTTGCTGTGCGGCGGGAGCCGGCAAACGATGAAGCGCAGGCCACCATCAGGGTCAGCGTGCGCGACACCGGTATCGGCATCCCCGCCGAGTTGCAGGAGCGGTTGTTCACCAAGTTCCAGCAAGCAGACGTCTCCACCAACCGCCAGTACGGCGGCACCGGGCTTGGGCTGGCGATCGTCAAGAGCCTCGCCGAGCGGATGGGCGGATCGATCGCGGTTGAGAGCATTCCCGGCGTCGGGTCCACCTTTGCATTCACCGTCCGGCTTTCCGTCGGATCGGACCTCGATGTGCCCCTCGCGGAATCGGCGGCCGCCAAGCCGGCGCCGGTGGTGCGCCACGCGTCACGACTGCGCCTGCTCGGAGCGGAGGACGATCCCTCGAATCGGGAGATCATCCGGTACCTGGTGGGCCAGATGGGCCACGAGATCGAATTCTCCGAGAACGGCCGCCAAGCGGTCGACCACCTCACCTACGACCGCTTCGATGCCGTGTTGATGGACAATCGCATGCCCGTGATGGACGGCTTTGAGGCTGCCCGCCTCATCCGCAATCCCGAGTCCGGCGCGATCGACAACGCGGTGTACATCATCGCCATCACCGCCAACGCCTCGCAGGCCTATCGCGACGAATGCCTCGCCGCTGGAATGAACGAGTATCTCACCAAGCCGGTGCGTGAGGCCGAGTTGCACGCCGCTCTGGACCGAGCCATTGCCTACCAGCGCGGCCGGGGCGTCGAACTTCAAGAGATGCCTCCCGCTGCCACTGAGCCGCCAGCCGCCCCTCCGGCCGGCTTGTCGGAAGCGGAACTGATCGCCGCCGTCGAGACCCCCGCGGCGCTGCAGGATCCCGCCTCGCAGTTCCCAGCCGAAACCTTGCGCAAGATCACGCTTCAGTATCTCGAGCGGACGCCTCAAGTCCTTGCGGAAATGCGCACCGCACTGAAAGCCAGGGACCTCGATACCCTCGGCCGCGGTGCTCATTCCCTCAAGAGCAATTCGTGGTATGTTCGTGGCCACGAGATGTCCGAGATCTGCGCAGAGCTGGAAGCCCGGGCAGACGCGGGAAACAACGATGGTCTCCGGCCGCTCCTCGAGCGTGCCGAACAGGCTTTCGCGCGCCTCCGCCCCGGACTGGAAAAATCGGTTGGAGACCCCGTTTGAATTTACCATGAACACGCGAATCCTGCTGGCCGAAGACAATGCCATCGAGCGCACCGCACTGACCCAGATCCTGCGCGCCCGGCCCGACTGCGAAATCACCGAGGCGGAAGACGGGCAGGCTGCCTGGGATCTGCTGCACGGCGGTTTTCGGCCGGATCTTTGCGTCACGGATCTCCGGATGCCGCGTCTGGACGGACGACAGCTGATCGAGAAAGTGCGAAACGATCCGGCGCTGGCCGGCCTGAAGGTGGTGGTGGCCTCCACCGTGCGCGATCGCGAAACGATCATTGCCCTCGCCCGATGGCGCATCAACGGTTACTTGCTCAAGCCCTACGATCCGGAGAAGACCCGGGTCGTCCTCGACCAGGCGCTGGGTTCTCCACAGACTCCGGCGCCCCCCGCGCCGGCCAGGATCATGCTGGTGGCTGACGATCAGGAGATCGAGCGGTCCGCCCTCGCGGCCATCGTGAAATCGGTGCCCGGATGGACCGTCATCGAGGCGAGTGACGGGCAGGAAGCGTGGGAGCGCATCAAGGGCGGCCTGCGGCCCCACCTGGCACTGTTTGATCTGAACATGCCCCGGCTTGGCGGCCGGCTCCTGCTCCAGCAGATTCGCGACGACCCCGAATTGCGGGGCATGCGGGTCGTGATCATTTCGGCCTCCCATGACCGGGAACAGATTCTCGTGCTTGCCCGCCTTCAGATCGCCGGCTACCTGCTGAAGCCGTTCGATGCCCTCAAGGTGAAACAAGCCATCCTGCAGGCCGCGGAAGCGGTGCCCGCCTGAGCCTCGGACTCGGGGGATCAATCCTAAACTCCGCAGTTGCGCAAATGCGCGCCTGGAACTCGCAGCGAAAATAGTCGGACTCGGGGGATCAACCCTAAACTCCGCAGTTGCGGCTTCGGCTCCTCGTAGCGGCGAGCGCCAGCCCCCCGACTCCGCTTAGCCTGGATATTTCATGGAGACGCGACGCCCTCGTCGCGTTTTCGATGGAGTTGAGCGACGAGGGCGGCGCGTCTCCAACAGACAGCTTGCATGAGAGTGCCATTCTCGGTGTCTACTACCTCTCAAAACCGTTTCTTTTTTGCACGGTTTCCCTATGCCGCGAGGCGTTCGGTTCCCGTAGGGGCGCAGGCTTGCCCGTTCGACAGGCTTAGGGCCCCGAGAGCGGGGTCGAGGGGCTGCGTCCCCATTGAGGGCGCGACCAGCCTTCGCCAAGCCTACGGCACAGCAGGCAAGATCGCGCCCCTGCGTTTGGTTGCGGCGGAGCCGCGCTAGGAAATATGCGGGTTGGGGTCATCCTGAGCCTGCTTGCGGTGAGCCTGTCGAACCCGCCGAACGGGCGGGTGAACGCCATTTCTGCTTGTTGGCGCTCGCAGCGACAACCGCGTTCTTGGCCACAGTTCAGATCAGACTGCGTTAGCTGCGTTTTGCGGCTGAAGAGCGATGCTGCATGACCACGCTCAGAGCCGCAGAGAGCTCCGCGCGCGTGAACGGTTTCTTGAGCACATGTCGTGCTCCGATCAGTCGCGCGGTCTTGAGCAACAGGTCGCGGTCACCGACTCCGCCCCCTGAAATGGCCAGGATCTCGATGGTCGGATCGATGCGCTTGAGCTCCGGAATTGTTTCGATGCCTTCCTTCTCGGGCATGAACATGTCCAGGATCACCACGTTCGGTTTGAACTGAACGCAAAGCTTGAGCGCGGCTTGTCCGTTGTCAGCCACCGCGACAGGGAATCCCATTTCTTCAAGGTGCGTCCTGAGTATCAGTTGGAAGATCGGATCATCGTCCACGACCAGGAATCTCGGCGGGGGAGGCGTGACTGCGCCGCCGCCTGCATTTGGAGTTTCCCCGCCCTTGGGCGCATGGGACCGGTCAATCGAATTCATGACAATCCTAGATCGGCTCTGCTGTTTCCGGCTTAACAATGGAATCGGTGTGCCGCTTGTCGGCGGGCCGTCGATCTGGTCGTCGCAGTCATCGGAACCGCGCACCATGCAGGATTGCGCCGTCAGGGACAATTCCCTTCGGGGCATCGCTGGAAACTGGTTATTCGAGCTTCACGACAGCGTAGCTGACTGCGGGAAGCTTCACGGTCCAGCCCTGCGCGCCGCTCTGGAACGCCCCGCCTTCGCCGGCGAGCTTCTGCGCGGTTGAGAATTTGACCGCGGCCGGCAGACGCACTTCGCATGGCTGGGCCGCCGGATTGACCGCGACCAGGATGCGCTCATCGCCCTTCGTTCGCTCGAAAACAAACGGCAGCCGGCCCGCCTCCGCCACGACCGCAGCAAAATCGCCGCTCGCACCCAGCGCGGGATGGGCGTGCCGCAACGCGATCAACGCGCGCACGGCGTTCAGCGTCGAGTCCGGATCATTCTGCTGCGCCGCAACGCCTGGCCGGCCCGACGCGGCGGGCACCGGGAGATAGAGCCGGTCGGCCGGCGCGGTCGAAAATCCGGCATTGGGTGAATCGTCCCACTGCATCGGAGTGCGTGCTCCGGTCCGCCCAAACCCACCTTCCTTCGACGGCAACCCGTCGGTTGAGCGCATCCCGATCTCGTCTCCATAATAGATGAACGGCACTCCCGGCATCGTCAGCAGGAAGGCGTAGGCCACCGCGAGCTCTCGTGAATCCTTGCCGTTGCCGAGCCTTGGAACCGTGTCGTGGTTTCCGGTCGGGATGGCGATGAACCCCTGGCGCTTCGTCGTCGCGTAGAGCGGCTCAAATTCGTCGAGGAACGTCCGGATGTCACCGCGTCCGCTCCGGTCGAAAAACGCCGTCGCGCCGTCCTCGGCCGGCCGGAAGAGGGATTTGTACCCGGGTTTGCTGTAGGGCAGCAGAAAATCCATGTGGAAGCCGCTGGGGATCGCGACCTGCGGTGCGGACCACTCGGAGACGAGTGCGCAGTCGGGATACTCGTGGTCCATCCACGCCCGGAATTCATGCCAGAGCGCGGCGGTGGCGCGGCCATCCGGGTCGTTCTTGACCAGCGAACCGGCCATGTCGACGCGGAAGCCGCTCGCGCCGAGGTCGAACCAGAAACGCATGATGTTCTTCAATTCCGCCCGCACCGCCCGTGGTCCCGGGGCGTCGACCGGCTGCTGCCAGGGCGCCTTGGGATCGGGCTGCGCGTATCCATAGTTCAACGCCGGCTGAAAATAGAAGAAGTTTGGAATGTAGTTGGCATCGCGCTCGGCGGCTCCGACCACCACCTGCTGGTTCGGCGTGGACCAGGTCCAGACACTGTTCGTCCAGATGTACCAATCGCTGTACCCGTTGCGCCCGTGGCGCTGGGACTCCCGGAACCACGGATGCTGATCCGACGTGTGGCCGGCGACGAGGTCCAGCATCACGTGCATGCCGAGCTTGCGGGCCGCGGCAAACAGCTTCCGCAGGTCGTCGTTTGTGCCATAGCGCGGCGCGACCTTGTAGAAATCCGAAATGTCATACCCGGCGTCGTGGAATGGCGACTCGAAGCACGGGTTGATCCAGAGCGCCGTCACGCCGAGGCCGTGGAGATAGGGCAGCTTTTCGATGATTCCGTGAAGGTCTCCGATTCCATCGCCATTCGTATCGAGAAACGACTGGGGATAGATTTCGTAGAAGACTGCATCTTCAAGCCAGGCGGGCGCGAGCACAGGTTCAGCGGCGTTCATGATTGGGCGACCAATGAGCAGGACTGCAGCCAGGACGTACGGGAGAAAGCGGGAGGTTGAATTCACGAGGATTGGGGAATGCCCGGCTGAGCGCCGGCGACGGAGGCAGAGATCATCCGCTTCCGCGTTCCGGGGCGCGCAACGCCCGGGCCACCGCGGCCCGCGTCGCCCGCGCCGTGCGGGCCACGGCCTCTTCCGCCGGCATGGCATTGATGTCCGGATCAAACGGCTCCGCGGTGACCGGGCCGTCGTAGCCCGAGGCCGCCAGTGCCTGCATAAAGCCGTCGAGGTCGATCACCCCGGTGGCACCCGGAAGCTTCCGGCGGTGGTCGACGAGCTCCACGCGCGGGACGTCCCGCGGCGCGTCGTTGACATGAACATGGACCAGAAACTCGCGTGTCAGTGCGGACAATTCCGCGCGCGCGGCCCCGGCGCAGTGCCAGTGCCACGCATCGAGGAGGAGTCCGCAGTTTGGACCGATCGCCCTGGCCAGCTCCGTGATCCCGGCAACCGTGTGAACAAACGGATTTCGGAAGCTCCGACGCGCCGTCGCGGGGCCGACAAACTCGAGGCCAAGGCGGATGTCGTGGGCCGCAAGGAGTTGAGCCACCGGCTGGAACCGGCGGACGTGAAACGCGAAGTTGTCATCGAAGGCCAGATCGTCGCTGCCCGGCAGTATCCACATCCCGGCGCGAAGCGCGCCCACCGCCTGGGCGCTGTGGAGGAGTGCCGGAAGCCGCGCCAGCCATCCGCGCCATTCATCCTCGCCCACCCGGCACGGCATGAAGGGGAGATTCCATGCCCCGAAGCGCAGACCGTGTTGAACAAAAAGGGCCCGCACCGACGCCGGCCCGTGGACCACGACTTCATCATGCAACTCCGCCAGTGATGCATCGTAACCGCCGAAACCGTGGCGCTCGGCCAGGGCCAGGCCTTCGCGCAGCGAGACCGTGATGCCAATATTGCCGGGACTGAATGATGAGAACATCGCAGCAGTTGTTTGGTGTCCGAATTTCTCATTGCGAGCCGCCGCGAACGCAAGCGCACGGTCTTTTGTTTTTTGGGGGCCATCGCGCGATCCCACGGGCGCATCTCCCGATTGACGGTAAAACAGCAAGCTCGCGATTCCGCTACCGTCAATCGGGAGATGCACCCCGCGCGATTCCACGGGCGAAACCAGCCTTGTTTCGCATTTGCCGATGGAAGAAACTTCGCCACGATCTCCCCCGGAACGATGAAACCAACCCTTCTTGCCTTCGCGTCCGCTCTCCAGGGCGCAGCCGGACTGTGTGCGGTTGAGCAACCGTCTCCCGGTGCGCCGGCAGGCGCCTCGAACCCAGCACCCGTTGCCGTCTCCTCGTCGCCGTTGACCACTGATTCAACGGCGGATGCGGCCGTCCTCCGCGCCAGCCTCGCGAGCATCGAGGCCGAACTGCGGAATGACATCCTGCCGTTCTGGCTGAAGCACACGCGGGACCGCGAGCGCGGTGGCTTTTACGGAGAGATCACCAACGATCTTGTGGTCAAAAGGAACGCGCCCCGCGGGTCGCTGTTGACCGCGCGCATCCTCTGGACTTTCTCCGCCGCCTACCGGCAATACAAGGATCCGGCGTGCCTTGAGATGGCCCGCTGGGCCTACGATGACCTGCTGGCGAAATTCTGGGACAACGATCAGGGCGGCCTCTACTGGTCAATCAAAGCCAACGGTACGCCACTCGACACCCGAAAGGTGATCTACGGCCAGGCCTTCGGCATCTACGCGCTGGCGGAATATCACCGCGCCACGGGTGAGCGCGCACCGTTGGATCGCGCAATTGCGCTCTATCGAATCATCGAATCCCACGGCCACGACGCAGCACAACACGGCTATTTCGAGGAATTCGACCGGGAGTGGAAGCGGCTGTCCAACTCGCGCCGGAGCATTGTCAGCACCGTGGGTGCGAAATCGCAGAATACGCATCTGCACGTGATGGAGGCCTATGCCAACCTTCTGCGCGTCTGGCCCGATCCGGAGTTGCGCGCCAACCTGAACGATCTCGTGGACGTGATGGTGACGCGCATCCTCAATCCCGCCAACCACCACCTGCGACTCTTCTTCGCCGATGACTGGACTCCGCGTTCCGACGAAATCTCGTTCGGCCACGATATTGAATTCAGCTGGCTGCTCCTCGAGACCGCCGAAGTGCTGGGCGATCAGGATCGGATTGCGCGGACCCGAACGACTGCGGTGGAAGTCGCCCGGACGATACTGGCCGAAGGTGTGGATGCCGATGGCGGGATGCTCTCGGAGGCCGGTCCGAAGGGCCTTACGAATACAAACAAGGAATGGTGGCAACAGGCGGAGGCGGTCACCGGTTTCTTCAATGCCTACCAGCTGTCCGGCGACCCGCGGTTTCTTCAGGCATCCCTGCGCTCCTGGGATTTCATCGAGAAGCACGTGATCGACCGGAAGCACGGCGAGTGGTACAACCTCCTGGCCCGGGACTGCACCGTTTTGTCGTCTGACAAGGTCAGCCTCTGGAAATGCCCCTACCATGACGGGCGGACCTGCATGGAGATGGTTCAGCGCCTCAACACGGTGCTGGCGTCGCCACATCCGGAAAGCGCGTCAGCCGCGGCTCCGGCAAAATAATCCCAAATTCCGCAGTTGAGGCTTCGGCTCTCGTAGCGGCGAGCGCCAGTGAGCCGACGCAGATTCAAGATCCACTCGCTGACGCTCGCGGCCACAAGAAAGCCGTTTCCCAAGAGCGCCGGCAACGGCGCTTTCTACGGATGCTTCGCCAGCAACCGCCTGACTGTTTCGGTGAGCAAGCCGATTTCATAGGGCTTTGGCACCACGGCCTGAAAGCCATAGCTGGCGAAATCGGCGAGCACCGGATCGTTGGAATAGCCGCTCGAAACGATCGCCGGCACGAGGGGATCCAGCTTGCGCAATTCTCCCATCACCTCCCGCCCACCCATCCCGCCGGGAATCGTCAGGTCGAGGATGACCAGATCGAACGGCTGGCCGGCTTCGCGGGCCGCACCAAACGCCTTCAGGGCGGCATCACCATCGTTGAAGGCTGTCGGCTTCAGGCCCATCCGCTGCAGCAGAGTAACCCCGAGCGTCCGCACACCCTCTTCGTCGTCCATCAGAAGCACCCGCGCCGGGCGCATTGACAGGACCGCGGGTGCTGTCGCCGGGATTGGCGGAGGAGGCAGCCGGGGCGCGGTTTCACAGGCCGGCAGCCACAGCGTGAACGATGCACCGTGCCCGGGAACCGACTCAGCCTCGATGCGCCCGTCGTGCCGCTTGACGATTGAATAGACGGTGGCCAGACCCAGCCCTCCACCGACCTTTTTGGTCGAGAAGTACGGGTCGAAGATCCGCGGCAGGATTTCGGGTTTGATGCCCATGCCAGTGTCAGCGATCACCACCCGGACATGCCGGCCGGGGGCAAGCGCGGAATTCGTTCCCGGCGCAATCTCCACATTGGCGAGCGAAATCTGAATCACCCCGCCATGAGGCATTGCCTCGATGGCATTGAGCGCAAGATTCTGGATGGCCTGGGTGATCTGGCCCTTGTCCACGTTTGCATCCCAGAGGCCCGGCTGGACATCAAATTCGCACCGCACGCTGGACCCGTGAAGCGCCGATCCGGCAGCCTGCCGGACGATTTCAGCAAGAGCGGCCGGGGCGCGCACGGGATTGCCTCCCTTGGCGAAGGTCAAGAGCTGCTGGGTCAGGTCGCACGCCCGAAGCGCTGCCCGTTCGATCTCTTGCAAGGACTCCCTGGTCGCGTCCGTCAGCTTCTCGTCGAGCATCGCCAGCGACACGTTGCCAATCACCACTGTCAGCAGATTGTTGAAATCGTGGGCAATGCCCCCGGCAAGCACGCCGAGCGACTCGAGGCGCGCCGTGCGCTGCAACTCGGCTTCGAGCCGCGCCTGACGTTCCATTTGCTCACGAATCTGCCCGGTCTGCTGGCGGACCCGGCGGCGCAGGGCGGTCACCCAGACCACACTTGAGACCGCCAGGATTCCAAGGAGTCCGGCGACCGTCAGCGCGCGGGAGACCGTCCACAAACGCGGAGCCTTCACCATCGCCACGTCGCCCGGCGAACGAAGCTGCAGCCTGAATCCCCGCAATCCCCGGGCATCGTCAAAATCCGCCTGGTAGATTCCAGTGACTTTGAGAACGGACCCCGGATCGAATCCCGACGGTGCAGGCGTTCCTTCCGGATGATTGAGCACCGCTTCGAAAAACGTATTGCCGCTCTGCAGAGTCAGCCGCGTGCGCTCAGGCTGGCGCAAGGCGTCGACAAGGGTGCCGGTGGCGCTGACCAACTGCGCATCCAGTCCAGAATCGAGCCGCGAAGGATCGGAGAGCAGTACCGGCACAGGCGGGGGGCCGGATCGAAGTTTGCGATAGATGGTGCTCCGGAGCACCGTCCGCATGCCTTCACGCCCCAGAATCCCGACGGCTTCGATCGAATCCCCTGGAATCAGCGGCTCGGTCTGTTGGCTGAAAAGCAGGAACGCTGTCCGCTCATCCAGCAGATGGATAAGGCGGCCGGGCACGGCATTCAGAACCAGACCGGACACGTGGACCCGGACCAGGTCCCGCCCGGCGCTGAGCTGGCGGAGGTCCTTCATCGAGCGCAACGGCAGGTCGTAGGCATCGACCGGCGCATCTTCTTCGATCGAGAGATCATGGAGGAACGGCACCAACAATGTCAGCCCCTCGATCTGGCCGTCTTTGCCCGCGGTCGTTGCGCACACGCCCCGCGCCCGGATCAACGATCCCGGCGTTGCCGCGAACGCGACGGGCGATTCGACGTGGCAGACAAATTCACCCGCCGACGTGGTCACGAAGATCCGCCGCCAATCGCCGCTCGACTCCATGGCGCGCAGGAATCCACGCATCACGACCCACTGGCCGTTTTCGGCGCCAGTAATTCCCTGGTCAAACGTAATGGGCCGCGCGGGCGGGGCACTCATCGCTCCCAGATCCCTGGAACGCCTCGCCTCCACCGTCGGCATGTCTGCGCCGCGGACCGTCACGCCCTCGATCGCGAGGGCTTTCAGAAGCACCGGGAGCTCCATCGTGCCGGGCGGACAATTGACGCGAACACCACCTGTAATATCCTGAAGGCAGAAGAAGTGATCCTCCGGACGGCCCCAGGTGACCATTCCCGAGATCGCGACCGGCAGACCGCGGGCGGCTTCTTCCGATGTCAATTCCCGAACCTGGATGGCATTCTCGAGCACGGGGGGAAGCCCCTTGCTGAGTTTATCCCCCGTGGCCGCCATCGCCACCTCGCGGTACAAACCTGATCGCAAGATCCAGCGGGCTCCAACATTTGCAACTTGCCCCACCGCCTCGACCTCCCTGCCGGGAAGAATCCGCTGCCGCTGGGCGGAATGGACGTCCACCTGCCCGGTATCGTCCCAGATGACCAGGGGCGATCCCAAGGTCTGCGTCCGGAGTCGGCCACGGATGTGGATCTCCTCCGTCAGTGGCTTTCGGCAGATCTCGTTGATTGGGGTCCGCGGAAGCTCAAATCCGGAATAGGCAGCCAGCGAACCAAGCACCGTCACATCGCTCTGCCGGCCAATCCAGAGTTCAATGGAAGCTTCGGTTCCGGTCGGATCGAAACGCCCTGAATACAGGCCGGTCGCGTGGATAAAACTGCCTTGGAACTGTGGAACCGATTGAGGATTGTCCGGTTTGAACCAGCCGACAACAGGACAGTCGTCGACAACCATGGACAAACGAATGTGGTCCGCATCCATCGGCCACTGACTGTCAACATATGCGTCAACCGCGACGACCCGGTCGCCGAATGCGCCGAAATCCCGGATTCTTCCCTTGGTATCCAGCGGAACAATGGGCTCGAAGTCCTGGATGACCTTGACCGTCACCGAATCCGCGGCCAGCCCCTTGTCCGGAACGAGGCTTCCCTCGATGAGCACGTGTTGACCAATGCGCATTGCCGGGGCAACTGGGGAGAGCTTGAGGTAGGCTCCGACTCCGTTCGTCTCGAGCCAGAAAAGCTTCCATCGCGGATCAAGGTAACTCACCCGGCCCTCGACGCGCAGGGGATGCGCAACCGCCTTCATCTCGGGCGAAAACGACCATATCTGGGTCAGATTTGTGATGGCTTCAACCGGAGTTTCATTCGCGGGTGGCCGGGAAACATCAGCCCCACTCGCACACGCCAGCATCAGCAAGATGGCGAAAAACACTGCGCCGCTCCGATGTCGAACGTGCTGATCAGGGTTCCATGTCAGCAGGGATTTCATCGGCACAACGAGCGGCGGATTCGTCATTCCACTGGATTCCACGGCAGGCGTCAAGTATGCGGCAGGATTACCCGGTCCATGCCGCACGGTCATCCAGGATTTGCGGGTCAGGTCGGATGTTTCATGGAGACGCGACGCCCTCGTCGCGTAAATCCCTCGAAAACGCGACGAGGGCGTCGCGTCTCCAACAGACAGCTTGCATGAGAGTGCTATTCTCGGTGGGAAATGTGCCGGTTAGGTCGTGACGTTGCCCCGGCTCTCCTCCATTTCTGTCGTTCATGGATCGGCGTGAATTCATCACCATTACGGGCGCTGCCACTGCCGGCTTGTTGTTATTGTCGCCCTCGGCAAGAGCCGCTGACGCACCCCGGCCGGCGGCCCAGCCCCGCATACCACGTCGTCGGGGTTTCAACCTGACCGAGCTGTCGGGCGGCTCGCGCCGTCAATCGATCCGCGAATCCGATTTCGAGTGGATGGCGGCCTGGGGCTTCGACTTCGCGCGCCTGCCGCTTTCCTATTGGTTGTGGTCCAGCCGGCAGGACTGGATGCAGATCGACGAAAAGGCGATCAAACCGATCGATCAGGCCGTGGAACTTGGCCGGCAGCATGGCATCCACGTCAACCTGAATTTCCACCGGATTCCGGGTTACTGCGTCAACGGACGGGAGGAGGAGCCTTTTCTGCTCTTTGACAGTCCCAGGGATTCGATGGAAAAGGCGCTCGCAGCCGCCGTTCATCACTGGCGTTTCTTTGCGGAGCGCTATCGGGGCATCCCCAGCTCGCAGCTTAGTTTCGACCTGTTGAACGAACCGCCCTGGATGAGCGATCAGACCCGTTACGTCGAGATCGTCCACGCGCTCGTGGCGGCCATTCGCGAAAAGGATCCGGACCGTCTGATTGTCGCGGATGGCGCGGACATCGGCCAGACGCCGGTGCCCGGAATCGTGGACCTTGGGCTTGTCCAAAGCACCCGCGGCTATCTTCCGAAAGCAGTCAGCCACTACACCGCCTCGTGGGTTCCGAAGAACGAGTTCGAAACCTTCCAGCTGCCGACCTGGCCGCTGACCGACGCGCGTGGACAAGTCTGGAATCGCGAAAAACTCCGCCAGGAGCTCATCGTCAAATGGCTCCCGCTCGTCGCCCTGGGTGTGCCCATCCATGTCGGGGAATGGGGCTGCTTCAACCGCACGCCTCACGCGGTGACGCTTGCGTGGATGCGCGATCTGCTGGCGCTCTGGAAGGAAGCCGGCTGGGGTTGGTCCATGTGGAACCTGCGCGGCAGTTTTGGCTTCGTTGACAGCGAGCGGCCGGATGTGCGCTACGAGAACTTCAAGGGTCACAAGCTCGATCGTGCGATGCTTGAGCTGCTCCTCGCAGGCTGACTGGGCTGGCGCCGATACGATTCAATTCACTTGACCTCAATAAACGCGACGGTGGCGTCGCGTAGGGGCGCGGACTTGCCGCGCCCTTGTGTGGGCATGTCTCTTGGCCGCATTCAGGGGATCGCGGACTTGAGCCATGCCGGAATGGGTTTGCCGACCATGATCCTCCGGCCCTGCTGGAATTCGGCGACCTTGCGATACGGGCGGTTGAGGTCCTCATTGTCGAACACAAGCACGAGCGGCAGTTCCTTTATGGCCGTTTGCAGGTTGGCGAGTATGCGGGGAAAGCGCGCTGCCAGTTTTTCGGCCGGAACATCGTGCCCGCCTTGCGAGATTCGCATCGCGACGCGTTCCTCCGAAACCTTGGCGGCGGAGATTCCAATGAAGCACAGGACGACACTGTATCCTTGGGCCGCTGCGTTCTTCAGGAATGCCACCTTGTCTCCGACCGGATCCGAGAAGACGGTCTCAAAGACAAAGCTCTCTCGTTGTTTGACGAGTTCGCGGCGAAGCGAGTCGGCGATCCTGGCCGCCTCATAGGGTTTGAGTCCGAGTTCGCGGGCGATCTCGTCGGCATTCACAAAACGCAACCCGGCTTGACTGAGAAAAACGTTGAAGAAGGTCGTCTTGCCCGCGCCGTTCGGTCCCGCGATGGCGATGATGACCGGCCGGGCATCGAGCAACGGATGCATCGCGGCCATTAGCGAACCGGCGCTGGCTCGAACCGACGGTTTATAAAACGACCTGCCGTGCGGGTGCCGTCCTCGTCGATGCGCACGAGCACGCCAGGTCGCTTCCGATCGGCTTCGTAATGAGGGTAAGGCCGAGATTTGAGGTAATTGGCGACGCGTTCTTTGCCGGCGTGTGTGCCGACTTCGGCGAGGCAGGCGGACAGTGGCCTGGTCGCCCCGGCTTTTCGCAAGGCAAGCACATCCGGAAGTCGCAGCAATGGTTCGATGGCACGCCCCAATCCGGCCCAGAATTCGATCTGGCCGGCGATCGAACGCTCCGCAAGCTCACTGGTCAGGCGGGCATCGAGTACAAGGCTATCGGACAGTTTCACTGGCTGGCTCATGACCAGAAGGTAGCAAATTGCTACCTAGCGTCAAGCCGGGATGGCTGCCTTGAATGCAAGAACGGGTCATTCTTCGAGGGTGCCCGAAGCGGGTTGAACGGTCTTCGGCCTTCCCGCTGGGAATATTGCCCCAAGATCACGTTTGTCGCTTCTCACCAGGAGAACGACGATCAGGACCACTGCCAGGACGATCAGGACACCGTGCTCCTCACCCTTGCAGCCGCTTTGCCTGATCACGAAGGCCGGCGAAGATCGCATCGCTCACACGACTTTGGAATCCCCTCGGCAGCTCCGCATTCGCGGCTGATATTGCCTTCGGGGTCTCCGAAATCAGCTCCGCAATAATCTCGCCGGCTGAAAGACCGGCGGCGCGTGCCACCGCATCCCAATGCCGCGGCAGAATCTCCTTCAGCTTCCAGTGGGCGTTCCGGCTCCTTACGGCCATCGCCAGGGACGCCTTGTGCCAGGAGATTTCGTTTCGGCCATTGCCGATGACTGGCCACGCCGACACCACGTCATACAGCGGCGTCAGGCGGTGCGTCCCTCCCCGTTCATGGAAAACCGAGAAGTTCTTCGCGTGCCCATCGACGGCGGCCAGCATCCAATACAGGATCTGCGCCTTGATGAAGGTACGCGAATCCGACACTGCCGCCGATCCGGTCGCCAGAATTCGCAGGACGTCGCTCATCCCGGGGCCGCCATCGGCCTCGTATTTTTGACGTGGAGGCTTCCCTGTGGCCTGGCAAAAATCCTCCTGGGGAAGCCGGGCGATCCACCGGTCCCCCTGCCGAGCCCGGTCGAACCGTTCGACGATCAACACCGTTCGGCGCCCAAACTCCGCCATCTCGCATCGCGCGACCGGCAGACCGAAGGCTGCAATCAGCCGCGAACAAAGCCACTCGTTTTCGACCGAATCACGCATGTCGGCCTGCATGTTCCCGACCATGCCAAGGGGGAGCTTGAGGATGTGCGTGGTCGGCGTCGCCCCGCGAGGCAACAGCCACCTCGATTTCCAGCGAAGCAAGGCCGTCTTCTCCTGTGCGCCGGCAATTGAGATACGAAATTCGCTTGTCTCATCCGAGGGTACGCCGCGTGCGGGAGACAACGAAGCATCAATCACTCCCTCAACTCCCTGTTCATCGAGCGGCTTGCCGTCAACCCGGTCGAATCCGGTCGGAGTCTCGCCATCTTCGAGAAGCTGAACGGCTCCCACGCAATCGCGCCCGATGGCTTTGAGCAGGTCAAATGCCCCGGTCGAAGGCGCCCCGAAACGACCCCGTATCCGCTCGCGGATAACATCGCTGTCGGGAAGGAGATTTTCGAAGTAGCACGTCACGCGGGATCCCCGAAGCGGCGTGTTGCCCGGCGTGAATGGCAATGAAAGGGAAAGTGGACGGCCTTCTTTGGCGTTGACCCATTCCGGATCGTATTGGAGCGCCGCCCTGCCATTGCGCGGCTCGGTCCACGTTCCGACCCGAACGCCGTTCATCCAGACAACCAGATGGGATGCCGGGGACATGGTTCGAATCCTCACCAACCAGCCTGAGGCCTCTTCTGGTTCGCCTCGGAATACTCAATGACCAGTCGCCCGCCCAACACGGCGATCAGCTTTGCAAGCTGATCCACCTTGATGCGCTGTGGGGACGACTCGATGCGGGCGATGCGCTTTTGGCTGAGGCCGAGTCTCTGGCCGACCTGCGCTTGGGTGAGCTTTCTCCCCTCGCGCAGCGCCCGGAGAACGGCGCGAGCCTCGGAAGGCGTGGCGATTCCGTAATTCATGTTGGAGAAGTTACGCCCGGAAGGGAGTAATGTCAAGTTACTCTTAAAAGGGAGGAAAGCACGAATACCCTCCGACGGAAGTATCGGATATTATGGCACGCAATATTGGACAGCAGGGCGCGCGTCGGTGGTGTCGGCCATCGTCGAGTGCAAAGTGCAGATTTTGACCCCTTTGGATCGATTCCAATCAGGCGTCGCCGATCACCATCAGGTCCACGTCGCTGGCGGCCTTGCCGGAACCGCCGGCGAGTGAGCCGAAAACGAAGGCGACGTCGACGCCCTTAAGTCCATGAAGAGCTTCGGCCTTCCCATCGGTGATTTCTTCTCGTGCCCCTATCGCGCAAATCAGAACTCAACGCAAGTTGGGTTCATCTCTAGAGGTGCGTCTTCGCCAGGGAAACAGTCTACATAAAATACACGTGTTCGTCATCAAGCCGTAACACCTCGTGATCATATTTGCCGGGCACCCTTCAACCACAAACCAGATAGTATTCGACAACATGTTCTGATGAATATCTGCACCGTATGTCTAACTCGGGCCTCCTTGCGTGCCGCCTGTCTGGCGGCTTTCACGGCGGCCTTTTCCATTGCCAGCTATGGCCAGGCAGCTCCGCCAACGGATCCGTCCGCCACGCCTTCTTCCGCCGATTCTTCGACGGAATCGGAGGTGGTGCTGCCCAAATTCGAGGTCAAAGGCACCAAGGCCAATCAGTATCGCTCGGAAGACGCCGCCTCCTTCGCGCGCATCGCCAGCAGCATCCTCGACTCCCCGCTGTCGGTCAATGTCATCCCGCCCGCCTTGCTTCAGGATTTAGGCACTACGGCGATGCTCGATGCAGTGACTTATTTTCCCGGCATGAGCACGGGCCGCGGGGCAGGCCCGGGCGGGATCGGCGACCGAATGGACTTTCGGGGCTTTGAGAGCCTGGGTGGCAGGTTGGTCGATAGTTTCTCGCAGATGTTGCAGCCGAGCGGCGCGGGCCCCCATACGAACATAGACCCGGTGCTCATCGAGCGGGCAGAGTTGGTGATGGGACCGGATGCGATTCTTGCACCCACGGGTGCGCCCGGGGGTACGATGAATCTCGTCACCAAGTCTCCGCTCTTCGTGGCCGGCACCGATATCTCGGCGCAATACGGCAACTACTACGCCGGAGGCGTATCGTTCGATACGACGGGGCCGCTTGGTGACGGCAAACACTGGGCTTACCGCGTAATCGGCGACTATCAGGAGTATCGTTGTTTTATGCCGGGATCCTTCAAAATGGCCACGACCGAAGCGGCCTTGACTTATGAATTCTCCGACACGGCCCGGGTCACGTTCAAATACATCGGCGAGGCGTCCCTTCCCACCGGCGAAGCGTCCGCGGTCGGCGACGAGGGCCAGGAGGTATCCTCTCCCTACACGGTCGGCGGAGTCACCCTGTCGAACACTCCCGAGCCGGGGTATACGTATGCTGGCTGGAATGGCACTCCCACCTGGGTCCACCAATGGGACCGGGAGAATATCGCGGAGGCAGAGCTAACTGCCGCCTTGAGCCCACAGATCAATATGCGCCTCTCGGGACAGATCATGTGGGACAACTTTACTGCGGACAACGCCTATCCCAGCGCCACCCCGAAGGAAACGTTCGATCCCCAAACTGGCGCGCAGATCTCGGTTGTCCCGCTCAACCCGGCAGCCCTCGCCGAAATCGCCAACTACAATCACTGCATGGCCCGGGATATCCAGGTGCAGAACGACTACGCCGGCAGTTTCAACGTGGGCGGTTTCTCCCTCAAGCCCCTGGTTGGCTGGACCTACGAGCAGTTCTTAATCACCGAATGGGCCATTCGGGATCCGAACCTGCCCCTGGCGAACATCGTCGGCCAGTCTGACGGGCCGGATTACAATCCTTACAACCCGCCTCATCCCGCGTATACCGACTACACCACCTTTGCCGCCAATCTCCCGGAGAACGGGTGGTATACCCAGGGTTACGGCCTGATCCGGGTGGGGGCGTTGGACGACCGTCTGCTCTTTACCGGCTCCTACTCCCGGAGCTGGGCACAGGTGAACGACTATAAGTTCAGCGGGATCGACATTCCCGGGATTGGGCATGTCGGCGGAACCGCCGCCCCCACACTCGCCACCTTCAGCAACACCCTCATCCCGGCGGTGCCCGTGGTCAAGCCGTGGCACGACGATTACCTTGTCGGCATTCTCGGCAAACCCCTGCCGAATGTCTCCCTCTATGCGACGTTTTCGACCAACGGGTCCATCGCCGGACAGTCCCCCTTGTGGCAGGGCGGCAAGCAGTATGAATATGGCGTCAAGGCCGATTTCTTAAATCATCGTCTTGCGGTTGCCGCAGACCATTTCCAGATTTCAGAAAACAACATTGCGATCACGAATCCGGCGTTCAACACGGGCCAGTCCACCATCGCCACTCTCTATGAAAACGAGACCAATCACGGTTTCGAGGCCAGCGTCACCGGTGGACTCACCCGTGATCTTTCGGCGATCTTCAGTTATACCAATATGCAATTCCGCGATGTGGCCGGCCGTCGGGTGCGCAATATTCCCGACAACATGGCCAATCTCCTGCTCAACTACCACTTCTCCCAAGGGTCGCTGAAAGGGGCGAACGTGTTCGTGGGAGTGCAACACAACGGGAGCGTGGCGGGTGAGAATGCTCCGAATCTGGGCTTCACTCCACTCGGCGTCCCCCAACAAGTCGGCTACTACATCGCGGCTTGGACCGCGGCCAACGCCGGCGCCAGCTATCAGTGGAAAAACTACAGCTTCAATTTGAATGTCGGCAACGTTTTGAACCAAAAGTTCTGGTGGCAGCCGGCGAGCCGTCAGTCGGTATGCCCCTATCCAGCCCGGTCGGTTCGATTGGCCGTAACGATGCATCTCTGAGCAAATTGCACCCGGCAACCGATGCGCGTGGGGGCGCTTGATTCCATGTCTCGACGTCCCCTTCTGTCGGAACGAATGGCCGCGATCTGGCGCGGCAGGATGATCGCGCTCATCCTGCCGGTTTTCGCCGCGACGCTGGCGGCCTATCTGCCGGCGCTGCGTTGCGGTTTTGTATGGAACGATGGCGATTATGTCACTCGTTCCGATCTACAGACGGGAAGCGGTCTGGGACGGATCTGGTTCGAGGTCGGAGCGACCGAGCAGTATTATCCGGTTCTGCACAGCACATTCTGGCTGGAACATCGGCTATGGGGCGACGCGGCGGCAGGCTATCATGTCATCAATATTCTGCTGCACGCGATTTCGGCGTGCCTGTTGGTTGTCATCCTCCGCCGTTTATGGGGCAGGCGAGCCCCCCCCGGCACGCCGGGTGAACTCGCTGACGCCAGCGGGCCTGCGCCGCCCTGTGATGCGGCGTTGTTCGCCGGGTTGATTTTCGCTCTTCATCCGGTGTGCGTGGAATCGGTGGCTTGGATCTCGGAGCAGAAAAACACGCTGTCGACCGTTTTCTACCTGGCGGCTGCGCTCGCCTATCTGCACTTCGCAGACGGGAACGACATCCCGGATGGCAGCCCCGCGTTGCCGTCCTTCCGTCGTCGGCTCTCCTATGTCGGAGCGTTGGTCCTGTTTACCCTCGCGCTCCTGACCAAGACGGTGACCGCCACCCTGCCAGCGACGCTTCTCATCATCCTATGGTGGAAGCGGGGTCGCTTGAACTGGCGCCGCGATGTCCTGCCTTTGGTCCCGTGCTTCATTCTCGGAGGGGCCTCCGGACTCTTCACTGCCTGGGTCGAGAAAAGTTATATTGGAGCGGAAGGCACCGCTTTTGCCCTCACCATCGTGGGCCGATCACTTTTGGCCGGCCGAGCGCTCTGGTTTTACATCGGGAAATTTCTCTGGCCACACCCCTTGATGTTCATCTACCCGCGCTGGCAAATTGAACCCTGCGCCTGGTGGCAGTATCTCTTTCCCTTTGGCATCCTCGCGCTGGCGGCGGGCTGCTGGCTCGCGAGGCGACGCACCCGTGCTCCACTTGCGGCGCTTTTACTGATGGTCGCCGCACTCGCCCCCGTCCTTGGCTTCCTGAATGTCTACGGTTTCCTCTTTTCCTACGTTGCCGATCATTGGACCTACCTGGCAATCCTGCCGCTCGCCGCGGTCACCGCAGCAACCTGGGGAAAATGGTGCGGCCAACGTGGCTTCGCGCCGTGGGCGATAGCGGTGATGATCCTTGGCAGCTGCGCCATCCTCACGTGGCGGCAGATCGAAGGCTACCGGGATGAAGCGACGCTTTACCGGGTCATCCTGAAACTTAATCCGACGGCATGGCTCGCCCACAGCAACCTCGGAATTCTGTTGGCCGACGCCCACCGCATGCCGGAGGCCATAGCGGAATACGAAACGGCGTTGCGGCTGAATCCCGACAATGCCCAGACCCACAACAACCTCGCCAACGCGCTCACCCGGATGGGCCGGATCGCGGAGGCGGTCGACCATTACCAGCAGGCATTGCGGCTTCAGCCTGGTTTTGCGGAAGCTCACAATGGCCTCGGCAACGTCCTCATCCGGGGCGGCCGAATGCGGGAGGCGATCGCAGAATTTGAGGAGGCGATCCGGCTCAAGCAGACCTTCGCCGAACCGCACATCAACTTGGGAAATCTCCTCTTTCGGGAGGATCGAAATGACGCGGCCATCGCGCAATATCGGGAGGGACTGCGGCTCAACCCTGGCAGCGCGGAGGCGCATTGCGGCCTCGGCACTGCCCTGGAGCGGAAGCGGCTGATCGCGGAGGCGATCGCGCAGTATCAGGAGGCGTTACGGATCGCGCCCGGTCTGGCTGACGCCCACAACGATCTCGGCAACGCCCTGCTTGGCCGGGGACAGACGGGGGACGCGATCGTCCAGTATCAGGAGGCGTTGCGAATTGCGCCCCACGTCGCGGAAATTCACCGCAACCTGGCGGTGGCTCTCTATCGCGGCGGCCGCACCGTCGAGGCGGCGGATCAATTCGCGGAAGCTCTGCGCCTCCAACCCGACGATATTCAAGCGCGCCGGGGATGGGAAATGTCCCGGCGCGCAACCGGGCGACCCGACTGACAGGTGCCAATCCCATGAATACAGCCGCCAATCCTATGAGTACGACCATCAACCGCCGTCGTTTCCTCACGCTCACCGGCCAGGGAGCCCTCGTGTGCATGGTCGCGCCAATGGCCCGGGCCGTTTCGACAGAACCGGCAGCCAGCGGAATGCCGGGCTCATTCGACTTCGTCTTTTTCACCGACACCCACCTGCAGCCGGAGCTGAAGGCCGCCGAGGGTTGCGCCCAGTGTTTTTCTAGAATCGCCGCGCTCCGGCCCGACTTCGCGATCTCAGGCGGCGATTTGGTCTTCGATGTCAACGCCGTGCCGCGCGAGCGGGCGGAGCGGCTTTTTGCCATGTATGCCGACACCGAACGCATCCTCGGGCTCCCGATCCATCACGCGATCGGCAATCACGATGTCTTCGGGATCAAACCCGGCAGCGGTGCGGTGTCTGGCGCGGCGGGCTATGGTAAGAAAATGTTCGAGGACAAAATCGGCCAGACGTATCGGTCGTTCGACCACAAGGGCTGCCATTTCATCCTGCTCGACTCGATCCAGTTGACCGGAGATGCCTCCGCCTGGGAGGCTCGGATCGACGACCGGCAACTCGCGTGGCTGGCCGAGGATCTCGCCAGGAGCGGACCCGGTGTGCCCGTAATCGTTACCGTGCACGTTCCGTTGGTGACGAGTTCTTATTCCTACCAGCCCGTTCAGGATCCCGCCGACCTTCCCCGGCTGGTGGTCACCAATGCCCACCAGGTTCTGCAGATCCTCGAGCGATACCCGGTGATCGCCGTCCTCCAAGGGCACACCCACATCAACGAGTGCGTGGTTTACAAAGATTGCCGCTATCTCACCAGTGGTGCGGTTTGCGGCGACTGGTGGAAAGGATCGCGATGGGGGTTCCCGGAAGGATTCACCATGGTTTCGCTTCGGGATGGAAAACTCAGCTACCGCTACGAGACCTACGGCTTTAAGAGCGTCAGCCAGCCAACCGAACTCAAAAGAGGGGGTTGAACTCACCCAAGTCGAGACGATCCGCCAATAGAGCGTGCTGCCCATTGCAGCCGCGAAACCTCTGATCCAAAATACAACGATGCAACCACACTTCTCAGCCTTGAATAGACGAAACCTGATTTTGGGCATGCTTTTGAGCAGCCCTCTTGTTCCGCTCGCCAACGCCGCCGGACACGCCGGGCATGTCGTCGTGCTCGTCTGGGATGGGATGCGCCCCGACTTCATCAGCGAGGAAAACACCCCGACCCTCAGTCGCTTGGCTCGCGATGGAGTGTTCTTTCAAAACCACCATGCCGTCTTCGTCAGCTCGACGGAGGTCAATGGTGCGGCGCTCGCGACCGGCGTCCATCCGCGAACGAGCGGCGTGATGGCGAACAAGGAATACCGCCCGGCCATCGATCCCATGAAGTCCGTAGCGATCGAGGGGATGACGACGATCCGCACGGGCGATGTCGTGAGCCATGATCAGTATCTTCGCGTCGCCACCGTGGCGGAGATTTTGCGCATGCAGATTCCGCCGCAACGCACCGCAATCGCCGGCACAAAGCCGGTCGCGCTCCTGTTCGACCGTAAAGAACGGCCGGACGATTCGCCTTCACGGCTGCTCGCGGAAGGCGGGACGCTGCCAGCCTCATTGCTCGCCAGGATCACAGGCCGTCTTGGCGCATTCCCGGCGATCAACAAAACCAAAATCGATCGCGATACGTGGACCGCCCGCGCGTTGCTCGACGAACTTTGGGCCGACGGTGTGCCGCCATTTTCCGTCCTATGGCTCGCCGAACCCGACTGGTCGCAGCACGCCACCGGCCCCGGTTCTGAAACGTCGCTTGCGGCAATCAGGAGTTGCGACGACAAACTCGCGCTTGTCCTTAAGGCTCTCGCAGATCGCAAGCTGCTCGGTCAAACTGACATGATGATCGTTTCCGATCATGGATTTTCGACGATCGACCGAAATGCCGATGTAGCGCTCGATCTTTCCAAGGCGGGTCTGACGGTTTGCCGGGCCTTCGCTGGCGCGCCGGCCGCCGGCACGGTGCTCGTCATCGGCAATGGTGGTTCCGCGAATCTCTATGTCACGGGGCACGACGGCGCCGTGATCAAGCGCGCTGTCGATTGTTTGCAGGCGCAGGACTACACTGGCGTGCTTTTCACGCGCGAAGGGATTGAAGGAACTTTCCCTTTGTCCTTGGCCAAAATCGACACGCCGGACGCCCCGGACATTGTGATCTCATTTCGGTGGAGCGATGGTCGCAACGCGAACGGCACGCCCGGCCTGTTGGTCTCGGAGACGGGGGGCAGGCGTGGACCCGGCGAAGGCGATCACGCGAGCCTCAGTCGCTTCGATCTGCACAATACGCTTGTGGCCGCCGGACCCGATTTCCGCAAAGGCGTGGTCGATCCGCTACCCTCGGGAAACACAGACATTGCCCCAACCGTGCTCTGGATTCTTGGGATTCAGCCAGCGGCGCCAATGGATGGTCGCATCCTGACCGAGGCGCTTGCGATTCCGGGGCCGAAACTCCAGCCATTCGAAGTTAACCGCCATGAAGTGACCCGGGATCTCGGTGCGGGTATCTGGCACCAGCACCTCACGATTAGCGAAGTCAACGGGGTGACTTACTTTGACGAGGGCAACGGCGGGATCGTGAACAAGTGACATCGATGATCCCGGAGCTGCTCGGTCTCGACACGCGAATTCACAAAATGCGGCTCCCGACGGTTGGAAGCAGCGTGCGCAGAACGCGGTCGATTCTCGCTGCATCGATTGCCGGTACGCCGGCACCTGTCGCGCTTCAAGTACCACGTCATGGCTCAAGCAAACGCGACAAAGACGCCCAGGCACGGGACGCAAGTTTTGAGAGGACGGGCGGGCGGGGAGCCAATATTGCGCAAGCCGGTCACATCGATCGGGCGGGGCCGTTCTCCGTCGGCGCCGGAGTGGATGCCGGCGCGCGCATCGCCTCGAGTTGTTCAAGGAGCCCCATCGCGCGCGGATGATTGCAGGCTTCAGCCAGCTCGGCATAGTGAATCGCCTCTTCCAAAGGCGGAGCGCCATCCTTGTGCTGCAACGTAGCCTCGACCAGCGCGATCATGGCGTCGGGATAATTCGCATCGGCAGCGCTCTTGATGCATCGCTGACCGGTCTTGATATTCTGCGGGAGGCCTTGGCCGCTAATGTACAGGGTTCCGATGGTATAGATGGCGCTGGGGAGCCCCTGCTTGCAGGCTTTCTCAAGGAATGGGATTGCCTCCTTGGTCTTCCCGGCATGGAGAAGGTCGGACGCCTGCCGGTAAAGCGCTTCTCGGTTGCCCAGGTCCACAGCCTTCATCAGGTATTTTTCGCCTTTGCGGGGGTTGGCCTTTACGCCCCAGCCGTTCTGATAGAGCCGGCTGAGACGCTCGTAGGCGAAGCCCTGCAACCAGGGGTCGTCCGAATCCATCATGTTTTTGAAATAGCGGAGGCACTCATCGTAGGCCCCCTTCTGCAACAGCGCATCCCCGATGTCGACGAGCGCCCCTTGGTCTCCTTGTTTAGCCAGGATGCTAAGCCAGAAGATAGCCCGATCCCAATCCTGGGTGAATCCCGGCGTGCTGGTGTAGAGATTGCAGAGCCTGACTAGCGCCTCCCGATTGCCGTCGAGCGCCGAAAGACGATAATGATAGGCGGCCTCGCGCAGTGAAATGGGCATGCCCGCCCCAATTTCCAGCATATGGCCGAGCTTGAATTGGATCAGACCGGTCGGATATCCCTTCGAGGCGGCAGTTTCATAGTAAGTGTAGGCCGCCTGCAAATCGACTTTCTGGAGGACACCGTTGTAAGCCAGCTGGCCGAGATTATAGGCGCCATAGGGGAAATTAAACTGGTCGGCCTTCCGATAGCACTCGTAGGTCAGGGCCAGGTACTTGGCCTCCAGCACGGGGTCCTTGTGTCGCCGGGCCTGGAGGCAGCGGGATTCGTAGATGATTCCGAGGTTGTTGTGTGCGCGCGCGTATTCCGGATCGATCGCCAGACATTTCTGAAAACAATCGATGGCCTTGTCGGTGTCGGCCGGGCATCCCTTGCCGTCTTCATACATGTTTCCGAGATTGGCCAAGGCGTGAACGTTTCCGGTCGCCGCCGACTTCTCGTAGCACTCGAACGCCAGGCGAAACTGATCAGCCCCGGAACGAATTCCCGTTTCGTACGGTCGAGTCTCGTAAAGAACGCCCAGCTCGCAAAGAGCCTGGCCGTGGTTGGCCTCCGCAGCTTTCCGGAACCAATCGGCAGCCTCTTTGGTATCCTCCTTCGTGCCCCAGCCGTTAAGGCAACGGATGCCCATGAGGTATTGGGCCTGGGCGTCCTTCTTCTTTCGGGCCCAATTCTGATTGAGCTCGAATTCCTGCTCGTACGTCAGGGGCGCCGCCGGGCACTGGCCGATGGTTCCGAGGTAACACACGATGTCCCGATCGCGGTTCTGCTTCCAAATCTCCGCGGCCTTGGCGTGGTCGGCGACGACACCGAGGCCGCGTTCATAGCAGATCGAGACGTTAGCCCAACCGAGATTATGGTGTCCCTTCTCCGCGGCTTTCTTGAACCAATTGAAGGCATTTTCCGGGTCGGGATGGCCGAGGCGGCCCTCTTGGTAGAGAAAGGCGAGCGAGAGCATGGCCCAGGCTTCGCCGCTCTCCGAGGCGAGCTCATACCATTTGGCAGCTTCACGGGCGTCGTAGACCTTGGATTTCGGATCGGCGAATGAGCCGGCGATGGCGAACTGAAGCTGGATTTGGAGCTTGTCGCTTTCGCCGGAGATCTCCTCCTCCACGTCAGCCTGGGCGAAGTCATCGACGAATTTCTTCTCGACGAGGCTATGGGCATAGGAGAGCCCGTTGTTGCGCAGGAGCTTCTTGCTTTGGGTGAGCAGGTCTTCAGCCTTGCCCAGGTCGCGCGGGACGCCCTGTCCGAAGGCGTAGTTGATCGCGGCCTTGATGGCGGCCGGGTAGAGGCCGGCACGGCCGCCGACTCCCATCGTAGCGGACTTGACGTAGTGCTCCTGGGCCTCGGCCAGCTTGTTTTCCATGGCATTGAGGTTACCCAGGGCGCACTCCGCGGCCGCCCGCGTCCGGTCGGCCGGACTGACGGGCAGTTCTCCGGAGAGAGTCGCCGGATTCCCGGCGCCGGCGGACGTCGGAGATAGGAAGAAATCGGCCGGGGGATTTGGGGCCGAGAAGTCCGCATCGGCGGCGACGGTGGCCGTCAGCCATTCGCGCGCCTGGCTGCGGTCCTTACCGACGCCCGTACCGTTCAGGTAGCAAAGGCCCAGATTGAATTTGGCAAAGGCGTTGCCCTGCCCGGCGGCAAGGCGGAACAGGCCGACGGCCTGGCGGGGGTCCCTTTTGTAGCCGTTCTGCGCATTCATCAGACTCAGGCCGACAAAGATCTGGGCGTGGGAAAACTCGGCGTCGGTCGATTGCTTGAGGAGCGCCCGCGCCTGCGGCCAATCGGAAGGCTTGCCGTCGCGGAGCAGCTTGAGCGCCTGCCAATAGCGATCGGCCGCCGGATTGACTTTGGGCGCGGCCGCTGCGACGGGGGCCATCGGTTGATCGTCATCCGCGGCGGGTGGCTGGGGCGCGGCGTGCAGGAGCGTCACGAGGAGTGACGTGCAGGCGAGAACGACCGGGATTCGCATGGGAGTCAGGGGTGGGCGGGAGTGGCCGCGGCTAAACCGGAGGGGGTGGGGACCGGCATGGCATCGACCCAGTCGGCGGCAAGGCGAAGGCTTTCGCGCAAGACGACATCGAGGGGCGGCATGTCGCGGAGCAGGTGCGGCTGAAGCTCGATGGCGGCACGGAAGAACGCGGTGATTCCGCGGGCGAGCGCGGCATCGTCAAGCGGTGCGTCCAGATGGCGGAGAAAGAGCGCTGGCAGGACGAACTCGGGATCAGGATTCTCGCGCTGGTTTTGCAGGTCGGCGAGGATGGCCCGGACGCGCGCGGTTTCGAGCGGAGTGGAGGTGGCTTTTGTCCAGGCGACGGACAACTCCGCCGCCGCGGCACGACCGACGTCGAGATTGAGAGCGTCGATCGCAATGTCGCGAATCGGGCTGTCGGGCGCGTCCTGATAATAGAAGATCCCACGATCGTATTGATTCACGCACGAGGAACCGTCATCCCGGCGGCGGCTGCGCAGGGCGATCTGGTGTGTCGCCGCGGCCTCAGCGCTGGAGGAGAGATCGATGCGTTCAAATGGAAAGGCCAGTTGTTCGCCGAGCCGCCGGCCTTCCGCGCGCAGGGAATTGCGAAGTTCGTCCTGGCGGGCCTGCTCCACAAGGCGTCGATCAAGCTGCACGGCGACTTCCTTCGCATCGTAGGCGTCATGCAGGAAATCGATCCAGTGTTGGTGCAGGGCAAATTCCGGCAGGCGCGCAACGCGCTCGCGGCTGCCCGTCTGGAGCCGCTGCAACAAATCCGGCGTCAGGCAAGCGAGAGTTGGGGGCAAAACGGGGAGTTTTTCCGGCGGAGAAATCGTGGTGGCCGGAAGCGCGTGCGGCAGGAGGCTCTCGGTGCGCAGCCCCGGCGGTCGGTAGGCTGGCAGAACGATGTCCGGCAGGACGCCGGTGCTCTGGGGCGAACGACCGTCGGGCAGATAATAGAGCTGATCGGTGACCCGGGCCACGCCGCCGAGCCGCTTGATTTCCGGCGGAAGGTTGGGGAGAATGTGCAAATCCATGTAGGATTGGACCGTGCCCTTGCCAAACGTGCTTCCGGTGCCGACGACGAGCGCGCGGCGATAACATTGAAGGGCTCCGGAGAAGACCTCGCTCGCGGATGCGCTTTGCGGCGACGTCAGCACGACGAGGGGCCCGGCAAAGGCGGCCGTCGGATCGTCGTCGTGCAGAATCTCCGGCTTGCCAGCCAGGCCCTGGGTGAAAACCAACGGGCCCCCTTGGAGAAACAGTCCAGTGAGACGCGCGCCCTCGATCAGGAGCCCGCCAGGGTTGTCACGCACATCGACGACGAGAGCCTGCGCGCCAGCCTCGGCGAGTTTTCGGACAAGATCGCGGACCTCGGCGGACATGCTTACAGACACACCGTCCTTGGCTTCGCTGCCGTAGAAGGTGGGCAACACGATGACGCCGATCTTCCTTGGGATCGAGGCGCCGGGAACGCGGACGAGCAGCGCGCGAGCATGGTCGGCGGGCAGATTCACGCGCGCCCGCGTCAGAGTAATGGGCCGGAGATCGCCGGGGTGACCGGCGGCGCGGACCGCCAAGGCAAGCCGGCTGCCGGGATTGCCACGGATGAGTCGCACAACATCGCGCAGGCGCAGGCCGGCCAGCCGCCGGGCCGGGGCCTTGCCCTCGGCGACCGACACGATTTCGTCTCCGGGCCAGATCTCACCCGAGAGATCGCACGGTCCGCCCGGGCGGACCGCCTGTACCAGGAAACGGCCACCGACAGCCTGAAGGTCGAGGCCGATGCCGACGACGGCGCCGGTCATCTCGACATCGAACTCGTCTGCGTTCTCCCGGGAGAAATAGCCGCTATGGGGGTCAAAAAATTCCAACAGGCAGGTGAGGAACTGCTCGCGCACCACGAGCGGGTCGACGCCGGCCAGATGCTCGTGGGACTTAGCGGCGAAGTCGCGTTCGCGGGCAAGTGCCTCTTCGCGTGAGGCGCCCCGCGCGATCGCGCCGACGAGACGGGCCTGCAGCCATTGTTCCCACAGCGCATCGGCCGCCGCGGCATCGGCTGGCCAAAGAGATTCCTCGCGGCGAAGGTTGATCGTGCCAGGGTGGTTAAGATCGAAAGGGCGCTGCAATCGGGCCAGGATCCAGTCGCTCCGGGTGTTTGCGCGGGCCGCGAAGAAATCGTAAATCTCAAAGCCCGGGCGCAAATCGCCAGCGAACAGATACACGGTTTTGAGGTTTCGGTCGAAACGGCGATGCAGGAATCCGACGTCACCGGCCGTGAAGATCAGGCGGTCGGGGTCAAGGCGTGAGAGATACCGGTCAAGAAACTCCGGGCTGTCGAGGTCGCGAAAGGGCCGGCTGGCATAGTGGTAGTCTTGAAGCAGTTCGATGATGAACAGCGCTTCGTTCTGCAGGAGACGGCGGTCATCGCGCGGAATCCGGTTCTCCAGGGATGGGGTCGCACCGAAGAGGGAAAGGCTGATCCCAGAAATGAGGACAGCGAGAATTCGTCGGGGCATCTGGGTAGAAAAGACGGATTGCTGGACGCGTCAATCGTCGGTCCGATCCGGTCGCCAGTCGCTCCTACAATTTGCATCAATAAGGCTCAGGCCAGATTCCAGTCACACACCTGAACATTCTTGCGGGAAGGTTGACCAGTGACGGCAATCACCGTAGCAAGGAAGTCCCCGATGAGTCTTGTCCGTGCCGCCGTGGATTGTAACCGGGACAATTATCCTTTTGGTATCAAAAGTCTCAGAAACCTGAAGGCCAATGGATCAGGTTGATGTCCGTGACCAAAGAACAGGAGCCGAACAAATCCCCACTGCCGCTTCCGCCGTCTGAAAGTCAGCCCAATGCCCCCCTCGCAGAACTATGAAAACCGATCGTAAGTTCTCTTCATGAGGGGCAAGCGGAACGCGAAAACCGGCCAGTGAAATGATCGAACACATCCGAAGCCATGGACTCGCTCTCAATCGACCCTTCCACAACCGCGCTGGTCCTCATCGACCTCCAGGAAGGAATTGTCTCTCTGCCGGTCGCGCCACGGTCGGGTGCTGAGGTCGTGGCCAATGCCCTGCGGCTTTTGGAGCGGTTTCGGTCGCTCGGCTCGACGGTCGTCCTTGTCCGCGTCGGGTTTCTGGGTGATAAGGACCGCCTCAACCTTCCCGTGGATGCGCCGGCTCCCGGAAGACCGGGCCGGGGCGATCTGCTTCCGGAAATCGGTCCCAAGGAAGGGGACATCGTGATCACGAAGCGGCAATGGGGCGCCTTTTTCGGTACCGAACTCGACCTTCAATTGCGGCGGCGAGGAATCCGGACAATCGTCATCGGCGGGATCGCGACGAATTTCGGAGTCGAATCAACCGCACGGGACGCGTACGAACGCGGCTACGGACAGATCTTCGCCGAAGATGCGATGAGCAGTGTCAGCGCCGAGGGCCACGCGTTGACCGTGAAGCTCGTCTTCCCCCGAATCGGCCGCGTGCGGTCGACGGACGCCATTCTGAAGGCGCTGGTGTGATTGCGTAATTGCCTCCGACCATCCTCAAGTGCGGCCCGTTTCTGCCAGCCTTGGAGAATCGCCAGTCGCGCCGGGTCCGGGTAGGCCGAGCTGTCGGGGCTGGCAACGATCGACATGTCGAGCTCGAAGCTCTCCCGAACGGTCTCGGGCAAGGGTACGACCAAGGCATAGGAGCCCTGGCGAATCTGCACAACCGTGTCCGAGAGTGAACCTTGGTTGGAACCCAGGACCAGACGCTCCACATCTTCGTGGAACTTGCGCATCAGGCCGAACGGCACATGGGCGGGGGAAATCTCCACGCCTTGGACGGTGCCGCTGAAGGCAAATTCGACTGTCTCGGGCTTTGTCATGTTGACGGCGCAACCTACGCCAGAAGGCAAGAGGCGTGCAAGTTCACAGAATAACCGGGGCTACGCGGAGCCACGGAATGCCAGCCCCTTCGCGCGCCTCGCGGCTTCGCGTGAAGAAGGTTTGAAGGATGACCGATCTGCCCTTCGTTCCCTCGCCTTCGGCAGGAACATCGAACATCGGGCCGGTCGGTTTCAGGTTTCAGCGTCTCAGGTTTCAGCGTTTCCCCTGCGGTTGCCCGCGGCAATTCCATGAAGCCACCTGAAAGCGTCTGGTGTCATAACCCGCAGCCAGACCCTTCTGGTTTGTCTCCGAAGGTGACCCATTTCAAGTCCACTCGTGGACGTCACGGTGGTCTTCCCAGAAGTTTCAAAGCGTCACAATCCTTGCTCGCCTGCGCGGCATTGGCGTTCTATCCGTTTTCCCGATGCTACCCCTGTTCCTTGCCAACGATATCGCCCTCGCAATCGGGGGAGACAAGGTCTGGTTCGCCAAGGGAAAAGACGGCCAGGTTGTCTCTTGGCGGTATCAGCGGGCCATGGAACTGGCGGCCAAGGCCAAACGCCGCGATGCCGCCGTAGCTTCGTTGTGCTTGGCTGGATCGTACAGCCGAGTTCCGGGAATCACCGACCTGGTTGCCAAGGCGTTTCAGTGTCGGGTGGTGGTTCCCGAACATCCCGAGGAGGCGATGGTGCGCGGCTGCCAAAGGGTGCTGGCGGATCTGAAATTCCTGCTGCCGCATTTCGGATCAAAACCGTAGGCAGTGTAACTCGACAAGAGAAGGATTCTGTATGGAAGAACCTCGATCGACAGTCTCCGAGCAGGACCTGCGGCAGGCGGTGATGGATGAAGAGCACCTGCGACTGCTGCGCATTGGCTATTTTGTCATGGCCGGGCTGAAGGCGTTCGGGGCTCTGTTCGGATTGCTTTACGCCGGCATGGGATTGTCCGTTTTCGCGCTCGCAAAATCTGCGCCGCCCCGTCCGGGCCAGGAGCCTCCGCCCGAATTCGTCGGGTGGATATTTGCCGGTTTCGGGCTCGGCTTCTTTGTCTTCTTCGCCGTGATGTCGGTGCTCTGTTTTTTGGTGGCGCGCCGATTGAGACAACGCCGCTCCCGGGTCTTGTGCCTGGTGGTCGCTGCAATTGACTGTATTTCCATCCCGTTTGGAACGCTGCTAGGCATCTTTACCTTCGTGGTTTTGGCGCGCCCGACAGTCATGCGGATGTTTGAGAAGAACTCCTCCGGTGGTGCTGGAGCGGGAAGGCCGGACGGCCTGGTGAATGGCCCGGCACCGGTTGCGGCGCCGGTGACGGCAGCACTGGCACAGTTACAGGAGGGCAGATCATCGGCCGGGGTAAGTGAAAAGGGAGACGCGACCGGTGGAATCATTCCGTACAAGAATCCCCAGGCGCTGATCGCGTACTATTGCGGCGTCTTCAGTTTGATTCCGTGCATCGGGCTAATTCTGGGTCCGGTCGCCATGTTTCTGGGGGTGTCCGGCCTGCGAAATAGCCGGAAGAATCCGCTTGTGAGAGGTCAGGTGCATGCCTGGATCGGCATCGTGCTCGGCTCCCTCGTGACCATCGCCCACGTTACGGTCGTCGTCGTGCTGTTGGCAACCCGTCACCACGGCTGATCTGATCCTCGAAGGCCGATGCGCTCGATGTGGTGGCCGTGTGCGCCGTTTCATTGAAACATCCGAGAGACCGCCTCCGCAGAATTGACCGGCAGAGGATCCTCCTGCACTCGGGGCGGATGTACCCCGGCACCATCGTTCTGCCGTTGCCGTCGCCGGGGATAGCGGTAAGAAAGGACGGAGGATTACTGCGACTCCCGATGCTCCAGAAGAAGTCGAGCTCACCGAGGCGGCCACTTGGCGCGAGAAGCTTGAACTCGGGCTATCACCAAGGACAACCTTTGAGATTAACGAGGGATTCTTCAACGAGTTCCAGGAGACGGACAAGATCGGATGACACTGGTAGGAAGATGAACTACCCCAACGACCCGGAAACCGCAGTCCAGAGGCAACTCGATGCGTTCAACTCGCGTGATGTCGACGCCCTGCTGTCGTTCTACGCCGAGGATGCGCAGTTGACCGGAAAATAGGGGCAGCACCTGCAGCTCCGGCGCGATGCCCTTCAGAGTTGGCCCGCCTCCGCCGGGCCTGCGGCGCGCAGCCTTCGCCTCGGGTTCCGTTCGCTGGCCTGCCAGCCGTAGGCTTGACGAAGGCTGGTGGCAAGGCCCGGAATCGAACCGGGGACACAAGGATTTTCAGTCCTCTGCTCTACCAACTGAGCTACCTTGCCCCAAACAAAAGAGGGGGCAGCAAAAGAAGCAGGTCGTTTGACGTCAATGGGATTCCGCCCGCTGGGGCGAAGCCGGCAAGGCCGTTATGTCCCGGATCGTTTGGGAGCCGGCGTGGCGAGGTCCGCAAAAAGCCGGGCGGAGCAGCGGGCGCAGGCGGCGCTGACCGTTTTCCAGTCGTGCCAGCGGGGGGCGAGCAGCTTGTATTCACTCAGCCGGGTTTCTTCCAAGTCATAGGGCATCGGCTTGGCGAGCTGCACCAGCAGTTGTTGCGTTGGCGATTCGCCGTTGGGCTGGGGGTATAGCCGGTCGAATGAACGCATGGCCGCGAGGGTTCCCGCTTCGTCCAGGCGGTCTTGCATGGCCACGAAGTCGAGGTAGTCGCGGGTGGCGTTGCGCTTGAGGATCAAGACGGCCTTAATGCGCAGCATCTCGGCCTCGGTGGGCACGGTGATGACATGGCCTTGGTGAGTGACCTGCTTGGTTTCCAGCGGCTCATCGCGAATCAACTGACGGATGCCGGTTTCAATTCCGTCCAGACTGCCGAGAATCTGCACCGGGCGGCGAACGCGGGCAGTCTTCCACCCGGCGACCGATTCGAGCTGGGCGAGGATTTCGTCGAAGCGGGTGCGCAAGTCCGTTAGAACGTGATCGGCGTCGACCGAGATCCGATGCCGGGCATGGATGGCCGTGGCCGTGCCGCGAACCAAAACCGCGTCGGGAAAGATCTCTTGGAGGTGGACGGCGGACGAGAGGACGCGGTCCCAATCAGGAAGCGGCTTGGAGGTGGGCATAGTTGTTCCAGAAGTGATACCGTTGGGCGTAAGGGTCGGCGACATGGGCGGCGCAAACGCGCAGCACCTTGACGCGGATTTCGCGATCCCGGCCAAAGGCGGCCTGGAGTGATTCCCAAGCGTCGCGCCGGCCACGCGCGATAACGTCATCGATCGCGGCCAGCGTGAAATCTTGATGGGTGAGATGGCGGTGTTGCATTGCGGTATTGGAGCCGGAGCCATTTCGACGGGCGTTGATTGCGCGCATGCGTTCCCGGCGCAGGGTCCGTTCTTCGTCCGTGTAGTTCTTGGGTTTACCGACGGATAATGAGGCGAGCAGTCGGGCGACCTGCTTTTTGGTCAGCGGTTCCTGGCAGTGCGGGCACTTCGGGAGCATCGAGTAGGGCCGACGGTCGAACGATAAGCGGTTATCGGCAACTGAAAAGGTGATCGGGGCTGGCGAGGCCGAATCCGATACCTGGGTTTCTGCACGCTGCCGCAGGCCGCTGGTGGAGCTGTTCTGCGGAAACATTCCATTTATAAGCGATGGAAGGAAACGACGTCCTCTGCCCTCACAATGGGAATTCCGCGCGGCGTCTTGGCTTCCGCACCTTTGCCAGTTGCCGGAGTGCCGAAACGCCTGTCGAAAACAGCCCAGAAGCGTCGACGGTGGAAAAACAGCGCGGCACCAAACCGGCGCTCGTCTCCGGGACTATTGCGATGGGGGACCTGCTTCAGACCGATCTCGGGAGAGGCTCGGGTCCCTGGAAGTCTCGGAAGCCACAAAGGCCGATCGCGAGGTTTCTCTTTGGCGGCTCCTGCATACGCGGCCGGATTTCGAATCGCTGCCGCCGCGCAAGATTGCGTCGCCAGATGGTTGGAGGCCCGCGCTCACCAGTATGCCTCCACGTGAATCGTTCCTGGTTTCCTGGCTTGGTCAGGTTCGAAGCCCCGGGAAACCAGAACCTCCTCCGCCGCCCAGATCATTTCCGGATTGCCGGAAAGAAAGATCTCGCTCTTCGAAGGATCGAGCTGGACCCCGCTCAAGGTCTCGATGGCGCCCTTTGCCAGCAGGTTCTGAACTCGTCCTGTCTCACCCCGAAAATGCGGGTCTTCGTCTGGTCGCGTGATTGAAGGAATGTAGGTCAGATTGCGCCGCAGGCGAGCGAGGGTCTCCAATTCCGCCCGGTAGCCGAGATCCCAGCTGTGGCGTGCACCGTGAAGCACCACGTAGGGCCGCGATGTGTCCGTCACAAGCGCCGTGCGCAACATCGACATATAGGGGGCAATTCCGGTGCCGGTCGCGACCAGTATCACCGATTTGCCCGGCGCCACCCGGTCCAAGGTGAATATCCCTGCCGCCTTGTGACTGAGATACAGCCGGTGCCCATTTGGCAGCGCGAACAGCCGCGGAGTGAGCTGGCCGCTCGCGGTCAGGTTCACGTAGAATTCGATGCACTGTTTCTCGACGCTTGAAGAAACGATGCTGTAAACGCGCCGGATCATCTGGTCCGGCTCGGAAGGCGGTTCCTCAGGATCGGCCTCCGGGACCCGGGCTTCGCGTCCCATCAGGCCGAGAACGGCAAATTGCCCTGACTTGAAGTCGGAGAGGACTGAGTCGGGCTGAACGCGCATGACGAGCAATCCGGCATTGATCTCTTCCCTGCCAGCCAAGACCGCATTGTAGATTGTGGAGTTTGCGGCGCCCATGTGCCTTCGTCGGAATGCAAGAGACGGCAGTAGTTTGCCAAGCCTTCGATTATAATAGGGGTCCTATCTGGAGAAATCAATGTATTATGCCCGTGGGCGCGCGCCAAGCCACATGAGCAAGACCCAGCCTTCGCCGAAGGCTACGGCGGGCAGGTCGCCCATGCCACTTGCGCCACCGACAATCGGGAGATGCGCCCAGAATCCCATGGCGGAGGATAAACCCCTTGACCCGTACGGCGGCTTTCCGCTCTATTTGGCCTCTGAACTGCACAGCCGGCGCGCTCCGTGAAACGCCGGCCGGGTCTCCGGAGAGGTGACAGAGTGGTCTAATGTGCATGATTGGAAATCATGTGTACTCGCAAGGGTACCGAGGGTTCGAATCCCTCCCTCTCCGCCATTTAACTCGCGATGAACTCGCGAGTTAAGATGCCCCGACATCTACTACGACGCATCCGAGGTAGCGACGCACATCCGCACCCGGCTCAAGGTGCCGGCCCGCGGGTAGCGTTCGCTCCGCGGGCACCGACAACGCCGTGCTGGTCCATCGCCAGCACGGCGTTGTTGTTTTCAGGCGATGCGACACGCGTCCTGTCGCCTGCAAATCGAATCAGTGCAAAATAGGATCAGCGCGAGGGACTCACGCTGTATCTATTAGGAATGACCCGCGCGCAGTATCGTGGGAGCGAACCTCATTCCTACGATGAAAACCAACAATGATTCATTCTTCTCGGAGCCGACCGATCCCAAGCAGGAAGCGCGCTTTCTCGCCTTGGAGGTGGTCTGCCGGCTCTTTATTTGGATGGCGGAAGGCTCGTCGCTCGACGAGCGCGGCGTGCGGGCGACGGTGGCGCTCTACTGTGTCCGTCCCGACCTGATCAATGAGGCGACACTGGAAGAAATCGGCCACGTGGCCGGACGGTCGCGACAAGCGGTGCACCAACTGGCGGACAGTTTCCGCGAAACCACGGGGATGGTGTCGTGAACGCAGCCCCTGTCACCACGGCTGCAGCGGAAATCAATCGCCTCCATGAAGAGGCAAAGCGGGGCTTTTTCGTCTCGCGCGACGCGTTGCATGGCGCATTGGTCGCCGCTTGGCAGGCCGGGCACCTGCTTGTTGCGGAAAAGAAACGGGTGTTGCACACGATGGGGCCGGGAGCTTGGCTGCTCTGGTTGAAAGCGAATTTTCGTGGATCCGCCCGAACGGCTCAGCGTTATATACGGCCCGCGCAGTGCGTCGCCGACGGGGCGTTTTTGCAGGGCATGAGCCTGCGGCAGGCGTATGCCCGGCTCGGCATCGCAATGGAACCGAAAACACCCGGCAAGCGCCCGCTGCGACATACGCTTCCGGCGCATGTCGTCCTCGCCAACAAGCTCGTCCGTGCGCTCAAACGCCGGCCCGGCCAGACCGGCGATGACCAAGGAGAAGCTTACCGCCGCGACCTGCGGGCACTTTACGAAAAGCTCCGCCCGTGGTTTGAATCCACGTCCGTGCCGTCTGCCGCGGCGAGCTTTTCCGCCCTGGAGCGTTCTCATAAACGATGACTGCCGCCGCCTTAGCGTCTTCCGTCCGCGCCTCGGAACGGCGGAGCCGTGCCTTTCTGCGGCTCTTGGCCAGCATGTGCCGACAGTTTCCCGACCTGCGAATGTGGCTCATGGAGGATTTCGTGCGGGATGCCAAAACCCGTGCGAACTTCCTCTCTCTCATGGAACGCGGTGATTTCAGCCCCCGCTGTGTCGCCCGCCTTACAGAATCAGCATCCTTGGCAGACGCTTCTCCAGAAATGCCTTTAGCTTGGGCAGCGTGGCAGAGTCGAGGTCGGAGAAAAGCTTGCCGGCATCAATCTTCAGCTCCGCGAACACCTTCCGGCCGTTCTTGGTCGTGACGACGGCGAGCAACTGATCAAGGAAGCGGAGGAGCTTTCGTTCATCCATTCGGCCTTCGACTGCCGACCGGCGCAGATCCTCCAAATAGGCGGGCAGCAGCCGGGTGAGGATGATCACATGGCGGGCGTCCTGCCGTCCGGTCTGTTTCAGGTCCACGACGTTGGCGATCTTGGCCTGGAGCAGCGCGATTGGACCCGGCACCTGCACTCGTATCTGTTTTTCGCCCAAGGCCAGAGTGTAGGCGGGCTCGCGCAATTCCTCGGTGCTGACGCCGTGGACATAGCGCAGCACCTCGATCAGCATCGGCGAACCGTTCACATCCTTGGCGATCACCACGCCTACCTCGTTGCTGGGCGGGCGCAACGGGAAGAACTGGGGTCTCACACCGGCAAGTGTCCCAAGAGCGGACAGGGTCTCGCGATCGCCGAGCACGTCGGCGTCGCGTGACACGAACGGAGCCAGATCCGCCGTCCGATCCTTGTAGTAGAGCGCCCAGAGATTGACCGCCTGGCCACCGACCAAGAGCACCGGATCTTTGGTCGCCAGTATCGGTGCAAAGTCCGCGGGCGGACGCGGCCAGCCTTCGCCACGCCTACGGCCGGCAGGCTCGGAGTCAAAGGGCAGCGGCGGCATGGGCGCGGTCGAAATCGATCAGGCGGACGGCCTGGCTGGATGAAACGAGCGAATTCCGGTTCTGGATGGCCACCGGCGTTACGAGCTGAAGATCCAACACAACTTGGTCAAACTCGCGCTGAGCGCGCTTGAAGCGGGACACTTGCGCAGGCGTCTTGAATCGCGCGGGCATCCGGGGTGCCATCCGCCAAACGAGGGCGCTCAGCGCTTCCGTCTGTCCCGGCATCGCTGCCCGGCGTTTGACCACATCGCGGGCCGCTTCACGCAGCAAGGCCATGACCGTGGTGCCCTCACGGCGGGCGATCTCCGCGAGCGCGGCCAGCACCGCCTCGTGCTCGGCGAGGCTTTGTCGGCGCTTTGACTTGGCGAGTTGGTTGGGCATACAAAAGGTTGATTCAACCTAAATACAATCCGTCGCGGATTGCAAGGCCCTCCGTGCCTGATTCGCGAGCACTTTAGGTTGCCAGAAAATGTATTTTGCCTTCACTTTCTTCAATCTCCTTATATCTTCTATCTCGTTCTAAGACATTAACAATCAACTAAGTCCGCGTTTTCGAGTGACTTAGCTTGGGTGCGGCGAATTGGGTTCGAACTTTGTCCAAGAAGCACCGCCATCTTGCCGCGGGGCGGCAGAATGGAATGCCGCGCCAGTGCAAGTCGCCTTCCGTCGCATGTGAGAAATGCCTTTGCGCCAAGGCGGACCGCAGCGGCGACATGCGACAAATCGCCGCATAGGGCAACACCCCATAGCTCCCGCCAGATCTCCGGCGTACGCTAACGCCCAGTCTCCTTCCCACGGTCTTCCGTCCTGTTCTGGATGGGCAGAAAAGGGCGCCCGTCTTTTCTCAATGAACAAAAACCCTCTCAGCAAAGGCGTCTTGACCGAGAACGACGCCGGAATCGGTCCGCCGACCCGCAAAATGGTGCAGGCACGCTCGCGTGAACTGGCTTTGATGGCAGGTCGAGTGCCGCCACACGTAACGCAGGCTGACTATGAACAGGCAAAACGCGAATTGATGGGCGAGCCGGATATGAATCGGCGAGAAGCGATCCTCGAATCGCTGCCTGAGACAAATCGCGCGGATCCCATGCCAGCTTCAACCGGGCGCCAGGTGCCGGATTCCCCCAGCGAAGACGAGGATGATGAGGGGCGAAGCGAAACCGAGCAGCTTGTCGACGAGGGGGCGGAGGAAGCCGATCGCGATCGGATGTTTCAAGCCGCCCACGAAACCGAAAAGAGTGACCGGCGCGAGCCTTAGGATTTTCCGACCCCAACCAGGGGTGGCCCATGATATTTTCCGCACGACGAACACAAAACCGAGATCAAGATCATGAACAAAGACAATTTCGTCGTGGCAATCGATCCGTCGCACACGGGTGCTGAAACGGCCATCAAGGAACTGCAGCAATCCGGTTTCGACATGAAGAAACTGTCGATCGTCGGACGCGACTATCACACCGATGAGCACGTGGTCGGCTATTAATGTCATTTTAGTGGAGGTAAATGATGTCCTGATTGGCGCGACCAGAGAGGGCGGACTTGATTCTTGACACCCCTTCGTCCGCGCACTCGCGGGCCTGAGCGGACCCGTGAAAGGCGCCCCTTCCTCCGCTCAAAAACAGAACCGGTTTCCATGTCACTTCATCACGCCTGCTGCCAAAAACTTGACGCCCAGATCGACGCCCTGAATGCACGGCTCGAGCTGGCCCGCCCCAACGAGAAATGAGCTTCAAATTATTGATCGTCCTGATCCTGATGCTGCTCGTTGCCGTATTCAGCGTGCAGAATGCCGGCATGATTTCGGTACGCTTTCTCCTATGGCAATTCGCCATGTCGCAGGCGCTGGTCATCATGCTGGCGGCCATCTGCGGCGGCTTGGTCGGCCTGATCGCGGGATTCAGGACGCAGCGACGAAAGGCGGCGCGCACGCCGGCGTCTGCGTCGAACGGTCCTTCCTCGTCAAATTGAGCGGCTTTGCCGGCACTTCCCCGACTGGCAACCCATGCCAAAGAAACCCTCAACAGTGCCAGGACGGAGGCATTTGAGTACCGTCAGCAAACGCACCAGCGATGTGGTGCTGGCCGTCATGCCAAGGACACCGAGACTCGTCGGCATCGCCGCCGATCACGGAGGATACGAGTTAAAGGAACATCTGCTCAGGATGCTGCGCGAGGCGGGCCATGACGTGATCGATTTCGGTGACCAACAACCCAAATTGGACGATGATTATCCCGATTTCGTCGTACCGCTGGCCCGCGCAGTTGCCGACGGCAGGGTGGAGCGTGGCGTGGCCATCTGCGGCAGCGGTGTCGGGGCATCAGTCGCCGCGAACAAAGTTGCAGGGGTTCGGGCTTGCTTGATTCACGAGAACTTTTCGGCGCATCAAGGCGTCGAGGACGACGACCTGAACCTGATTTGCCTGGGCGGCCTCGTCGTCGGCACGGCCGCTGCGTCGGAGCTCGTTCAGACGTTCCTGGCGGCCCGCTTCAGCGGTGCGGAGCGCCATCGCCGGCGGCTGGCGAAAGTGGCGGCACTCGAAAGCAAGCCTGTAAAGACCGGAGAAACGTCATGAAAATCAGTCCACTCGCGGGAAAGCCGGCGCCCTCTGGAATCCTCGTCAATGTGCCGCGGCTCCTCACGGCCTACTATACCGGCGTTCCCGATCCTTCGGTGCCGGAACAGCGGGTGGCGTTCGGCACCTCCGGGCATCGAGGTTCGTCTTTCAAGCTGGCATTCAACGAATGGCACATCCTCGCGATCACCCAGGCGATTTGCCTGTATCGCAAGCGACAGAAAATCGCCGGCCCTCTGTATATGGGCATCGACACCCACGCGCTATCCGTTCCGGCCTGCGCCACCGCGCTGGAGGTGCTGGCGGCTAACGGCGTCGAGGTGATGCTCGCCGAAGGAGATGAATATACCCCGACTCCGGTGATTTCTCACGCGATCCTGACCTACAATCGTGGGCGAAAAAGCGGCCTGGCCGACGGGATTGTCATCACGCCGTCGCACAACCCGCCGCATGACGGCGGATTCAAATACAACCCGCCAAACGGCGGACCTGCGGACACCGTCGTCACCGATTGGATCGAGGGGAAGGCGAATGCGCTGCTTGAAGCCCGGCTCAAAGGGATAAAACGAATTCCGCACGAGCGGGCGCTGCATGCAACGACCACGCATCGCCACGACTTTCTCAACGCCTACATCAGCGACCTCGGCAACGTGGTCGACCTGGACGTGATTCGCGGCGCGACGATCAGCCTCGGCGTCGATCCCCTGGGCGGTGCCGGCGTCCATTACTGGGCGCGGCTGGCGGAGCGCCACGGTCTGAACCTGACAGTCGTCAACGATGCGGTCGATCCGACCTTCCGTTTCATGACGGTGGATTGGGACGGGCAGATTCGCATGGATCCGTCCTCTCCCTATGCGATGGCCCGGCTGATCGGGATGAAGGACCGTTTCGATCTCTCGTTCGCCTGCGACACCGATCACGACCGGCACGGTATCGTCACCCAAGGCTCCGGGCTTCTCCCGCCCAATCACTTCCTTTCGGTCGCCATTTCCAACCTCTTCCAAAACCGTCCGAGGTGGCGCACGGCGGCGGCGGTCGGAAAGACGGTGGTGAGCAGTGCGATGATCGATCGGGTTACGACAAAACTGGGCCGGAAGCTCTACGAAGTGCCGGTCGGCTTCAAGTGGTTCGTCGACGGACTGCTCGATGGATCGCTCGGTTTTGGAGGCGAGGAAAGTGCGGGGGCGTCTTTCGTCCGGCTGGACGGCAGCGTGTGGACGACGGACAAAGACGGCTTCATTCCTTGTCTGCTCGCCGCGGAGATCACGGCTCGTACCGGCCGCGATCCTGGCAGAATCTACCAGGAATTGACGCGCGAGTTCGGCGAGCCGTTCTATGATCGCGTGGAGGCGCCCGCCACGCCGGTGGAAAAAGCCGCGCTGGCAAAACTTTCCTCCGAACAGATCAAGCATGCCGAGCTGGCGGGCGAGAAGATCCAGGTCATTCTCACCCGCGCCCCGGGCAACGATGCGCCTCTCGGCGGATTGAAGGCGGTGACGGCAAGCGGCTGGTTCGCGGCACGTCCTTCCGGAACGGAGGATATCTACAAGATTTATGCCGAGAGCTTTCGCGACGAGATCCATTTGCGCCGGATACTGCAAGAGGCCCAGACGATCGTCAGCGATGCACTGGCCGCGTCCCCGCATCGGCCGGAGATTCCGCCCGGGCCAGACCCGAAGAAGAAACCATGAACAAACAATCCCGTGTCGGCCACCCGATGTACAGCCTCCTACCCACGGAAGTCGAGGGGTTCGATTCCCTGGCTGAGCTTGCCCTGGATATGCGCTGGTCGTGGAGTCATTGCGCCGACGAAGTGTGGCGGCAACTTGATCCTGCGTTGTGGGAACTCACCTATAATCCCTGGGCTGTCCTGCAAACGGTCTCGCGGGACCAACTCGAACACAAGCTGGCCGATCCCGCCTTCCACAAGCGGCTCGATGAGCTCGTCAGAGCCAAACGTCAGGCGATGGAAGCCCCTGCGTGGTTTCAGCAAAATCATCCCCAGGCGCCCCTGACCTGCGTGGCGTATTTCAGCATGGAATTCATGTTGAGCGAAGCGCTCCCGATCTATTCCGGGGGCCTCGGCAACGTCGCCGGCGATCAACTCAAAGCCGCCAGCGACTTGGGAGTACCCGTGGTCGGCGTGGGGCTCCTTTACCAACAGGGATATTTCCGTCAGGAGATTGACAAGGACGGCGCGCAACAGGCTCTTTATCCGTACAACGATCCCGGACAACTGCCGGTCACGCCGTTGCGCCGCCCAAACGGCGAGTGGTTGCGGTTGGAGATCGCATTACCCGGCTACTCGGTCTGGTTGCGCACCTGGCAGGTGCAGGTCGGCAAAGCCAAACTCTATCTGCTGGACACGAATGACCTCGCGAACCTCCCGGCGCATCGCGGGATTACCAGCGAGCTGTATGGCGGTGGGCCTGAGCTGCGCCTGAAACAGGAGGTGGTGCTCGGGATCGGCGGTTGGCGGTTGCTCGGAGCGCTCGGAATCAAACCCGACGTCTGCCATCTCAACGAAGGACATGCGGCCTTTGCCGTGTTGGAACGCGCGCGCAGCTTCATGCAAGAGAACGCGCAGCCCTTTGACATCGCCATGGCCGCCACACGCGCGGGAAATCTCTTCACCACCCATACGGCCGTGGCCGCCGGCTTTGACCGTTTCCCGCCCGCTCTCATCGAGCGGTACCTCGGGAGTTATGCAGAAAAGAAGCTCGGCATTACACTGCATGACCTGCTGGCCCTGGGCCGCCAGAACCCGGACGACGCGTCGGAGAGTTTCAACATGGCCTATCTGGCGATTCGCGGGAGCGGAGCCGTGAATGGCGTGAGTCGCTTGCATGGAAAAGTGAGCCGGCATCTCTTTGAGCCTCTCTTTCCGAACTGGCCGGCAGACGAAATCCCCATCGCACACGTGACCAACGGCGTTCACATGCCCAGCTGGGACTCGGCGGCGGCCGATGACCTTTGGACGGAGGCCTGTGGCAAAGACCGCTGGCTCGGCACAACGGAAACCCTGGAGCAGGACATTCGCCGGCTCTCCGACGCCAGGCTCTGGCAGTTCCGTACGGCCGCAAGCCAGCCACTCATTGAATATGCCCGCCAGCGCCTCGCCCGGCACTATGCCGCCGCCGGCGCCTCTCCCGAGGCGGTCGAGGAGGCGAGGCATCTCTTCGATCCCAACGCGTTGACCCTGGGCTTTGCGCGGCGTTTCGCGACCTACAAGAGACCAAACCTGCTGCTGCACGACCCGGAGCGCCTGCTTCGCCTGCTATCCAATCCGCAGCGCCCCGTGCAACTCATCATTGCGGGCAAGGCCCATCCCGCGGATATGGAGGGACAGGCGCTGATCCAGGAATGGATCCAGTTCATTCGCAGGCCTGACGTCCGGCCTCACGCGATTTTCCTCAGTGATTACGATATGCTTCTGACCGAACACCTGGTGCAGGGAGTCGATGTATGGATCAACACACCACGGCGACCCTGGGAGGCGTGCGGCACGAGCGGCATGAAGGTGCTGGTCAACGGCGGCATCAATCTTTCGGAACTGGACGGCTGGTGGGCGGAAGCCTACACGCCGGAAGTGGGCTGGGCACTTGGTGACGGTCAGGAACACGGCAGCGATCCGGCCTTGGACGCGGCTGAAGCCGGGGCGCTCTACGAACGGCTCGAACGCGAGGTGATCCCCGAGTTCTTCAACCGCGATGAAAAGGGCATTCCCACGGCCTGGGTTGCCCGGATGCGCGAAAGCATGGCGCGACTGACCCCGCGATTTTCCGCCAGCCGCGCCGTGATCGAATACACTGAACAACACTATCTCCCGGCAGCTGCTGCCTACCGCTCGCGCGCTGCCAACAAAGGCGCCATCGGCCGGCAGATGGTCGATTGGCAACGCCGACTGGAACAGAATTGGGCGACGCTGCACTTCGGCGAGATGAAGGTGGAGACACGCGACGGGAAACACATCATTGAGGTTCAAGTCGGTCTCCACGGACTCGACCCGAAGGCGGTGCGGGTGGAGCTTTATGCCGATGGAATGAACGGCGGCCCTCCGGTGTGCCTGGAGATGACCTGTCTCCACCCCTTGGGAGATGAGTCAGGTGGCTACGCCTACAGCGCAACCGTGTCTGCGTCCCGTTCACCGACGGACTACACGGCACGGGTGGTGCCGCGATTCGAAGCCGTTGCAATCCCACTCGAAAATCAACGGATCCTATGGCAACGATGATGGCAACAGCCGACCGACGGTGCTGACGGAGGCCGAATGAAGAAAGCGATTCCGATCACGACGTTGTTTCTGGATATCGGCGGTGTCCTGCTCACCAACGGGTGGGATCACCAGGCCCGCCGGCGAGCGGCGAGCAATTTCAAGCTGGAGTTGGCCGAGATGGAAGATCGGCATCATCTGACGTTCGACACTTACGAGGAGGGAAAACTCACGCTGGAAGAATATTTGGGCCGGGTGGTCTTCTACAAGAAACGACCGTTTTCCCGGGCTGAGTTTCGGCGCTTCATGTTCGCGCAGTCCAAGCCGTATCCCGAGATGATCGCGATGATCGCACGACTCAAAGCCCGGTACGGGCTGAAGATCGCCGTGGTCAGCAACGAAGCGCGCGAGCTGAACACGCATCGGATTCGGACGTTTAAACTGGCCCGGCTCGTGGACTTTTTTGTTTCATCCTGCTTCGTCCACATCCGCAAGCCCGACGCGGACATCTTCCGGCTCGCGCTCGACATCGCCCAAACGCCGTCCGAGCAGATCGTCTACATCGAGAACACCCCGATGTTCGTCCAGATCGCGGAAGGCTTGGGGATTCGATGCATTCTGCACACCGACTACAACTCCACCCGCGCGAAACTGTCTGAGTTCGGACTGGAGATTGGCGGATGAGTGATGCCTCCATGAAACCCGGCAACGCACACCTCCTGACAATCAATGGCGGCTCATCGAGCATCAAATTCGCGATGTACGAAGTGGGAGAAACGCTGATGCGCGGCCTTCAGGGAAAGGTAGACCGGATCGGTCTGAGCGGGACGAATCTGACATTCAATGACCCGTCCAGGAAACAGTCAGAGAGCCGTCCTCTCACAGCCGCCGATCATAAATCAGCGGCAAATGCGCTGATCGACTGGCTCGAAAAGCAACTTGATTTCAAATCGGTTCGAGGGGTGGGACACCGGGTGGTCCATGGGATGCAACACATTGCGCCTGAGCTGGTCACCCAGGACTTGCTGGATGAACTGCATCGCATCAGTCCGTACGACCCCGATCATCTGCCGCGTGAGATCGAATTGATCGAGGCGTTCCGCAAGCGTCATCCTGGACTGCCCCAGTTGGCGTGTTTCGACACGGCGTTTCACCAAACCATGCCGCGCGTGGCCAAACTGCTGCCGATTCCGCGCCGCTTTGATGCCAAGGGGATTCAGCGCTACGGTTTTCACGGATTATCCTACGCCTATCTGATGGAAGAACTCGCGCGCCTCGGCGATCCGGCAGCATCGAAGGGACGCGTCATCCTCGCCCATCTCGGCAACGGTGCGAGCCTGGCCGCCGTGCGCAATGGCAAGAGTATTGATACCAGCATGGGCTTCACTCCCACGGCGGGATTGGTGATGAGCACTCGCTCCGGCGATTTGGATCCCGGTCTCGCGCCGTATCTGACGCGAACCGAGCAGATGACCACCAGCCAGTTTTACAAAATGGTCAACCACGAGTCCGGGCTGCTTGGCGTCTCGGAGACCAGCTCGGACATGCGCGACCTGCTTGCGCGGGAGAGCAGCGACGTGCGCGCGGCGGAAGCGGTCACACTGTTCTGCTACCAGGCCAAGAAATGGATCGGCGCGTACGCGGCGGCGCTGGGCGGAGTGGACACGCTCGTCTTCGCCGGAGGCATCGGCGAAAACGCGCCCATTGTTCGCGCACGCATTTGTGAAGGGCTGGACTTCCTCGGCATTGAACTGAATGAATCTCGCAATAAGGAAGCGGCAGGAGTGATCTCCACCGACGCCAGCCGGGTCACCGTTCGCGTCATTCGCACGGACGAAGAACTGATGATTGCGCGCTCGGTGTGCCGCGCACTCGGATTCCCGATCGGCTAGATTCCTGGAATTGCAAAACATGTGGCGGGCTGAATCCGTTTTTGCGCGTTGGCATGCGCAATCCCCGGCAGGGTTATTCCCCATGGAAGAAGGCCACCCCGGAAAGTAGGATTACGCAATGGCCACGCCCAAATCCTCTCCCTCCAACAGTCGCCCACAGGCCTGTGTTGCGGATAAGAGCCCCCGTTCAAAAAGCGCGCTCCCCAGTTCACCAGCAGACGCTGAACGGGAGATCGCGGGACTCCGCCGTGGACGTGAGCGCCTCGAAGCCGAGCTCACACCGGACGATACCGACGCGCGTGCTTCGCTCATCTGACCGTTGCCAGGGCGGCCAGCAGGAAAGCCTATTCGCACGACCAAATGCTGCAGATGCGAGGGGCTGGAATCATTCTCCGCACATAATGTCCGTCCACAATCGATAGCAGAGTTTCTCCTCAAAGCGGTGCCGCATTGCTGACCCGGAATTCGCAGTCACGTTCGCCCAGATCGCCGTGAAACGACCTCATCAATACGCCTTCAGGGGGCGCCGATAGCCGAAAAACGAAACGCATAAGCACGAAAGAACCACTATGCTACGCAAAGCCAAAACGCTGAAGGGATACAAATTGGCCGGCCTTGATGGAGACCTTGGGAAGGTCCAAGAGTTTTACTTCGATGACCTGCACTGGACAGTTCGCTACTTGGTCGCGGCTACAGGGAACTGGCTGACAGGCCGGCAAGTGCTGATTTCTCCGTATGCCCTGCTTCCCGTGAATATCGAAGGGCAGAGTATCGGCGTCGATTTAACCAGAAAACAGATCGAGGACAGTCCATCCGTGTACAGCGACAAGCCTGTCTCCCGCCAATTCGAGGAGGAATACTATGGGTATTACGGCTGGCAAATCTATGGTAACGGCCCGTACGCGTGGGGTCACTCTCGCCACCCGGTGCCGGACTGCGAAAAATGGGAGAAATCCCTCAAAGGCACACTGTCGAAGGATTATCATCTGCGCAGCACTCAAGATGTGAGTGGCCACCATATCCAGGCTACAGACGGCGAGATTGGCCACGTCGAGGATTTCATCATCGATGACGAGACATGGGCGATTCGTTACTTGGTCATCGATACGCAAAACTGGTGGCCGGGGAAGAAGGTCCTGGTCTCCCCAAAATGGATCGAGCGCGTTAGCTGGAGCGAATCGAAAGTCTTCGTCAATCTTCTCCGCGAGGCGATAAAGCGGTCGCCGGAATACACGGACGAGTATGTCATTACTCGTGATTATGAGGCTGGCCTGCATCGACACTACAACCGCCCAGGATACTGGGAAAATGAACTGTCAGGCGAGTAGGCCGCCCAAAGAGGAAAGAAATGATCGCTGAGCAGCAAAAAGCCACGCGACGAACGGTTGCTGGAATCCGGGGGCGGCTAGCCCAAATGGCACTCCTGCCTTCGCTCGCGGTCTGGCTTGTCACGTGGCGGGCCGGTCGCAGGGCAAAAGAAAACGCTTTATGATGAACCATACAGGCAGGTTGATGAGCGGCTGGATGGGCGGAGGAGTCTGGCTCTGGACAGTGGTCGGAGTCGTTTTGGTGGCCCTGCTCGCTGTCCTGATCATGCCGTCGCGCAAGAAATAGTCCGCCATTCGGTCCAGCGACGAAGCGAACAATTAGCCAGCAAGAAACAATGCAGGCCGAGCGATGAAAGCCACCCAACTGCTCCACAACCAAGGCCAGAGCCTCTGGCTGGACAACATCACGCGCGACCTGCTGAACAGCGGTACGCTTGAACGCTACATCGATGAACTGTCGGTGACGGGGCTGACGTCGAATCCAACGATCTTCGATCACGCCCTAAAGAAGAGCACTGCTTACGACGTGGCCATCGGCGACCGGCAGGCGGATGGGAAATCCGCGGAGGATCTTTTTTTCGATCTCGCACTGGACGATCTCACCCGCGCTGCCGACCTGTTCCGGCCGATTCACGACCGGACGAACGGCGTGGACGGGTGGGTGTCGCTGGAGGTGTCGCCATTGCTTGCGCATGACACCGCCAGCACCATTGCCGCCGCCAAGGAACTTTCTGCGCGCGCAAAACGGCCCAACCTGTTCATCAAGATCCCGGGCACCAAGGAAGGGTTGCCGGCCATCGAGGAAGCGATCTTCGCAGGAGTGCCGGTCAACGTGACGCTCCTGTTCTCGCGCGAGCACTACGTGGCGGCAGCCGAGGCATACCTGCGCGGCATCGAACGCCGCATTGCGGCCGGCCTCAATCCCAGAGTGGGCTCGGTGGCCTCGATCTTCATCAGCCGTTGGGACGTCGCTGTGGCGGACAAGGTGCCGCCAGCGCTGGATAACCTGCTCGGCATCGCCATGGGCGGCCGCATCTACCAGGCGTACCTACGCTTGATTGGAACCCCGCGCTGGCTGAGCGCATATAATGCCGGCGCCCGGCCGCAGCGACTGCTGTGGGCAAGCACAGGCACCAAGGATCCCAAGGCGTCCGACACGCTCTACATCACGGCGCTGGCCGCCCCATTCACCATAAACACGATGCCCGAGGACACCCTGAAAGCCTTCGCCGACCACGGTAAAATCGGCCTGCTCATGCCTCTGGACGGTGGCGATTGCGAAAAGGTCTTGGATCGGTTCGACGAGCCCGGCGTCAACTTGGACGACCTCGCCGCCCGCCTCCAGGACGAAGGGGCAAAATCATTCGTGAAGTCCTGGAACGAACTGCTGGCGGTGATTGCGAACAAGAGCGCCTCGCTCAAGCAGAAAGCCTGACCCCGCGGTTGAATCAACGAAGAGAAACATGAGCGCCACCCGAATCAATCCGCTAGAGCCTTTTCTCATGACCTCACCTGCGCCATGAATGATCCCCAATTCCAACAACATGGCGGACCGGACGTGGCGTCCCGCCCACGCTGGAAGCGGATTCATCACAGCCCGTTCTTCTGGATCGCCGCATTCTTCATTCTGCTTGCGATGACGGTTTACGTTGTGACGGGCGATTTATCCTTTCGACCGGGCCGAGCACCGAGAAACCAGGTGCCTGCTCTCGCCCCGTAATACCCATCTTGGAAATCACGGATCGAATGCGGTGTTGATTTGCCCGATGATCGCACAACCCGACTCCAGAACGGCTCGGCAGAGATCGCTGGTCACATGAAGACCGTTCTTGCTGTTTGCTATTTCGCGACCTGGGCTGCCATTCCGCACCTGTTGTTCCTCAAGAAACGGCCTGCCGCGACGCTTGCCTGGCTCTGGGCCATCATATTCATTCCGTTTCTTGGCACGCTCGTCTACTGCCTATTCGGCACTGACCGGCTCAAACGTCGGCGGCTCAAACAGCGGGCACGGTTTTCTGCGTGGCCGTTGGAGCAACTCAGTCCGGCCAGCGCCACAGACGAAGAGACGGCGAATCTGATCCAGAAACTTTCGGGCCGTGAGCGTCAGTTCCTGCAACTGCTCTCGCGCATCAACCAGCTTCCGGTCAGCTCCGCAGCGGCGCTGCGCATCCTGCGCGACGCGAGTGAATTCTATCCCGCGCTCGAGCAGCGGATCCAACAGGCAAAATACGACGTTCAGCTCGAGTTTTATCTCTGGCGCGACGATGACACCGGCCGGAGGTTTCTGCGCCTGCTGACGGAGGCGGTGCAGCGCGGCGTGAACGTGCGACTGCTTCTCGATGGCGTCGGATCGTTTGGCCTGGGCCGGAAGCGGCTGACCGACTTCCGCACGGCCGGCGGCAAGTTTGCATGGTTTCAAAGCCTCGATCCGAAGCGGGGCCGCTTTGTGCTCAATCTGCGCAATCATCGCAAGCTTCAGATCATCGACAGTGCCGTGGCATTTGTCGGCGGCATGAACATTGGCAGGGAGTACGAGGGGCTTGATCCCAAGTTCGGTCACTGGAGCGATGTCCAGGTGGAAGCCACTGGCTCGGTCGTCCGGGAATTGCAGGAGGTATTTGCAGACGACTGGTTCTTTGCCACCGGCGAGAAATTCCCGGAGCAAGCCGCCCCCACGTTGCGCCCCGTGTATCCGACACACGTCATTGTCGGCGGTGCCGATCGCGCGAATGAACCCATGAGCAAATCGGTCGTCAGCCTCCTTCACGAATCCACGACGCGTGTGTGGATCGCCACTGGCTATTTCGTGCCCGACGACGTGCTGCTCGCGGCGTTGGAACTTACGGCCAATCGCGGCATCGACGTGAGGTTGCTCGTGGCAGCAAAGAACGACTACCCGGCGCTGGTGATCGCAGGCCGCTCCTACTACGACGAATTGCTGGCCGCCGGCGTGCGCGTCTTCGAATACACGGCAGGAACCAATCACGCCAAGATTGTGGTGGCTGACGATCAGTGGGCCATGGTTGGCTCGGCGAATCTCGACTACCGTTCCATGCGCCTGAACTTCGAGCTCGACCTGCTCTTCCGCTCGCCCGAGCACAACAGCGCGCTCGCCCGCATTATGGAGCACGATTTTGCACTCAGCCAGGAAATCGATCCGGCGGTGTTCGCTCATCGGCCCTTCCGGCAAAAATGGGCCGAAGCGGCATTACGTCCGCTCTCGCCGATGCTTTGAACCGGTCGTCATTGCGTGCCGCGCCTGATTCGCAGGCACCGGGCATCGCTCGCGATCATGCGCGGTGGAGCCGCCGACTGGCTCAATAATCCTGGTAGGGGCATACCCCATACCGTCGCCGTTGCGGCCGGCGTAATGTGAGGCCGGTCTCCCTCAGTTCGCAGGGGAGCCCGATCTGTCGAACAAGCGTGACCCGACCGGCCGATAGCAAAAAGACCATTGGCCACGTCCGGCGACTGCGGGAAATAGGTCCGTGATTTTGTTACGTAACATGAATGCCACTACCGATGCTCTCTCGCCGGAATTGCTGCGCCAGATGGATGCCTACTGGCGCGCCGCCAACTATCTGTCCGTTGGCCAGATCTATCTCTACGACAACCCGCTGCTGAGAGAGCCGCTGAAACTCTCGCACGTGAAGCCGCTGGTCGTCGGACACTGGGGCACGACGCCGGGCCAGAACTTCATCTATGTGCATTTGAACCGGATCATCAAGAAGTACGACCTGGATATGTTTTATATCGCCGGTCCTGGTCACGGCGGTCCGGCGATTGTTGGCAATGTTTACCTCGAAGGCACCTGGAGCGAAATCTATCCGAACGTCACCCAGGACGAAGCCGGGCTGAAAAAGCTCTTCAAACAGTTCTCGTTTCCCGGCGGGATCTCCAGCCATGTGGCACCAACGACGCCGGGCTCGATTCACGAGGGCGGAGAGCTGGGATATTCGCTCAGCCATGCCTTCGGCGCCGCGTTCGACAATCCCGGACTGATCGTCGCCTGCGTGGTCGGCGACGGCGAAGCGGAGACCGGTCCTCTGGCCACGGCATGGCAGTCCAACAAGTTTCTCGATCCCTCCACCGATGGAGCCGTGCTGCCGATCCTGCATCTGAATGGCTACAAGATCAGCAATCCGACCGTCCTGGCGCGCATCGAACACGAGGAATTGGACCAATTCTTCCGCGGTTGCGGTTGGACGCCGTATTTCGTGGAGGGTGATGAGCCGGGAAAGATGCACCAACTCATGGCCGCCACCTTGGACAAAGCCATGGAGGACATCCGGCGAATCCAGAAGAATGCGCGGGACAACAAGGACCTCACCCGGCCGCGCTGGCCGATGATCGTCCTGAGGTCACCCAAGGGTTGGACCGGGCCGAAGATCGTCGATGGCCTGCCCGTCGAGGGCACGTTTCGGGCGCATCAGGTGCCGATCCTCGTGGACGCCGGGCATCCGGAGCATGTGAAGCAGCTCGAAAGTTGGATGAAGAGCTACAAGGCGGAGGAGTTGTTCGACGACAATGGGCGACTCAGACCGGAATTGGCCGATTTGGCACCGAAGGGCGACCGGCGGATGGGCGCCAATCCCCACGCCAACGGCGGCATGCTGCTTCGTGACCTGCGCATGCCGGACTTCCACGCCCACGCGGTGACGGTGCCCTCGCCCGGTGCCGTTGATGGCCAGGATACGCTCGTGCTGGGGAAGTTTCTGCGCGACGTGGCCAGGCTGAATCAGGATCAGCGCAATTTCCGCGTCTTTGGTCCGGATGAGACGCTCTCCAATCTCCTGGGTGCGGTCTTTGAAGTCACGAACCGTCAGTGGGACGCACGGGAAGCAAAGAATGATGAATTCCTCGCACCCGCCGGACGCGTGTTGGACTCGATGCTCAGCGAGCACCAGTGCGAGGGTTGGCTGGAAGGATACCTGCTGACCGGACGGCACGGGCTGTTCAACAGCTATGAGGCCTTTATTCGCATCGTCGACTCGATGTTCAGCCAGCATGCCAAGTGGCTGAAGGTGACGTTGGAACTGCCCTGGCGCCGGAAAATTGCTTCGCTGAACTACCTGCTCGCCTCACACGTATGGCAACAGGATCACAACGGTTTCACCCATCAGGATCCCGGTTTCCTCGACCACGTCGTCAACAAGAAGGCCGACATCGTGCGCGTTTACCTGCCGCCCGACGCCAATTGCCTGCTCTCAGTCTTTGATCACTGCCTCCGCAGCCGGCACTACGTCAACGTGGTGGTGGCTGGCAAACATGCCCTTCCGCAATGGCTCACCATGGACGAGGCGGTCGTGCACTGCACGGAAGGCATTGGCATCTGGAAATGGGCCAGCAACGACGAAACCGCCGAGCCGGACGTGGTCATGGCCTGCTGCGGCGACACGCCCACATTGGAGATTCTGGCCGCCGTTTCCATCCTGCGCCAGCATCTGCCCGATCTAAAGATCCGGGTGGTCAACGTCGTCGATCTGATGAAGTTGCAGCCCAAGACCGAGCATCCGCACGGGCTGAGCGAGACCGATTACGATGCGCTGTTCACGAAGGACAAACCCATCATCTTCGGTTTCCATGGCTATCCCTGGCTCGTTCACCGCCTGACTTACCGCCGGACCAACCGCAACCTTCACGTCCGGGGTTACAAGGAAGAGGGCACGATCACGACCGCCTTCGACATCCGGGTGCAAAACGAATTGGACCGATTCCATCTGGTGCAAGACGTGGTCGACCGCCTGCCGCAGTTGGGAACAAAGGGGGCCTACCTGAAGCAGATGGTTCAGGACAAGCTGATCGAGCATAAGCATTACATCGATGAGCACGGCGAAGACATGCCGGAAATCCGGAATTGGAAATGGGGCACGACCAACGCGGGCGCGCCGATGCCAGTCGGGTAACGTACGCGAGCGGCTCCCATTCGCTCCGACCATGACCCCATGTCGCGCAATTTTCGTGTCGCAGCACCACGGCTGATCCAGCCGCCCTCGGCCGCAGTGATCTCCGGCTACGAGGCGCGTTCGGATGACAAGCACGGAACAATGGCTTGCGGGTTCCTTCCCCAAACATCCCACCAGCCAGCAAAGGCCTTATCATGAAAATTCATACCGATACCTTCCGCGTGCCGGTGGGGGAAAAAGTCGACCTCGCGAAGTGGCCGACCTCCGTCAAGCCTGTCTATCACTCGAAGAAAGCCTACAAAAAACGACTTGAGGAACAGGTGGAGGAGTTGAGCGAACTGCAGCGCCTCCACTACGCGGCCAACCGCTATGCCGTGCTGCTGATCTTTCAGGCGATGGACGCGGCCGGCAAGGACGGCGCGATCCGGCATGTGATGTCGGGCGTCAATCCACAGGGCTGCCAGGTGTTCAGCTTCAAGCAGCCGAGCCCCACCGAACTTGATCATGACTTTCTGTGGCGCACCACCCGCTCCCTGCCGGAGCGCGGCCGCATCGGAATCTTCAACCGTTCCTATTACGAGGAGGTGCTGATCGTCCGCGTGCACCCGGAGATTCTGGAAACCGAACGGCTGCCCGACCCGCTGGTGGATTCCAAGACCATCTGGTCGGAGCGCTATCGCTCCATCGTGGATCTGGAAAGACACCTCTACTGCAATGGCACGCGCATCATCAAATTTTTTCTCCACCTCTCGAAGGAGGAGCAGCGGAAGCGCTTCCTCGAACGCATCGACGAGCCGGACAAGAACTGGAAATTCAGCATGGCCGACGTGGAGGAGCGAAAATACTGGAACGACTACATGAAGGCGTATGAGGCCTGCCTGGGCGCGACGAGCACCAAGGAGGCGCCGTGGCATGTGGTGCCTGCCGATGACAAGAAGAACGCGCGCCTGATCATCTCGGAGATTATCCTCGACGTATTCAAGGGACTGAAAATGTCCTACCCGAAAACCACGGCGACACGTCGCGAGGAATTGAAGACGATCCGCGCGAAGCTGGCGAAGTAGCGGCGGCGACAAATTGATCGAGCATATGGACAAAGAAACAAGCCCCTCGAACGTCGGCACGGTGGTCTCGGTGCGGGGCAGCGTCGTCGACATCCGTTTCGAGGGACATTTGCCGGCAATCTACACGGTACTGCACGCCGGAGATGAAAAGCGCATCGTCATCGAAGTGCTGGCGCAGCCTGACGCGCGCCACGTGCGAGGGATCGCGTTGACGCCGACCCAGGGTCTCGCCCGCGGCATGGCGGTGGCGGACATGGGCGGACCGTTGAAGGTGCCGGTGGGCAAAGCCGTCCTCTCGCGGATGTTTGATGTGTTTGGCCACACGATCGATCGCGGGGAAGCGTTGTCCGAGGTCCAATGGCGCTCCGTGCATCGCGCGCCACCGCCACTGGCCCAACGGTCCACCAAATCGGAGATCTTTGAAACGGGCATCAAGGTCATTGATGTGCTCGTGCCGCTGGAGCGCGGCGGCAAGGCCGGACTCTTCGGCGGGGCGGGCGTGGGCAAGACCGTCCTCCTCACCGAAATGATCCACAACATGATCGGGCACCAGCAGGGCATCAGTATTTTTTGCGGCATCGGGGAACGCTGTCGCGAAGGCGAGGAGCTTTACCGCGACATGAAGGATGCCGGCGTGCTGCCGAACATGGTGATGGTCTTCGGCCAGATGAACGAGCCGCCGGGCAGCCGGTTCCGCGTGGGCTTCGCCGCTCTGACGATGGCCGAGTATTTCCGGGACGACGAACACCGCGATGTGCTGCTGCTCATCGATAACATCTTCCGTTTCATCCAGGCCGGCATGGAGGTGTCCGGCTTGATGGGCCAGATGCCGTCGCGCCTGGGGTATCAGCCCACGATGGGCACCGAGTTGTCGGGATTGGAGGAGCGGATTGCCAACACCGACCGCGGCGCCATCACCTCAATTCAGGCGGTGTATGTGCCGGCGGACGATTTCACCGATCCGGCGGCTGTGCACACGTTTTCCCATCTCTCCGCGTCGATCGTGCTCTCACGCAAGCGGGCGAGCGAAGGGCTCTTCCCGGCGATCGACCCGCTGCAATCCAGTTCCAAGATGGCCACACCGGGCATCGTCGGCGAACGGCATTACGCTCTGGCTCAGGAAATCCGGCGCACACTTGCGCAATACGCCGAACTCAAGGACATCATCGCCATGCTCGGCCTGGAGCAGCTTTCGCCGGAGGACCGCAAGGTGGTTGGCCGCGCCCGCCGGCTCGAGCGTTTCCTCACCCAGCCCTTTTTTACGACCGAACAGTTCACCGGCCTCAAAGGAAAGCTCGTCAGCCTCAAGGATTCGCTGGATGGCTGCGAACGCATCCTTCGAGACGAATTCAAGGACTACCCGGAAAGCGCGCTCTACATGATCGGGGCGATCGGTGAGGTGAAGAAACCGGCGGCTCCCGCAGCTCCGGCAAACCCGGCTGCCAAGCCCCCGGCCAAAGCGACGCCCGAGCCGCCGTCGAAGCCCGCGGTGAAACCTCAACCGGAGGCCGAACCTGCCGCCGCCACGCATGACGCTTAAGGTTCTTCTGCCCTTCCAAGTCTTCGCCGAGAAGACCAACGTTTCGCGCATTGTCGCGGAGACGCGCGAAGGCTCGTTTGGGCTCCTGCCACACCGCCTCGATTGTGTCGCCGCGCTCGCGCCCGGAATCCTCACCTACGAAACCGAAGCCGACGGAGAGGTTTTCGTGGCCGTGGATGAAGGGGTGCTGGTCAAGACCGGGTCGGAGGTTCTCGTGTCGGTTCGCCGTGCGATCAGCGGAACGGACCTCGGCCAATTGCACGAAGCAGTGAAGCGGGAATTTCTGACCCTGGACGAACACGAGCAAAGCGTGCGCCTGGTAACAGCGAAACTGGAAACGGGATTCCTGCGTCGCCTCGCGACTTTCCAACATGAATGAGGAGCCAACAAGGACATCGAAAAACGAGCCGGATTTAGCCGGGCAGATCGGCGCGAAGGCGGCGCGCAAGCTCAAGGCTCGCAAGTCCACGCAGGGCGTCTGGTTCGGACTGGGCATGATGGGATTGGTCGGCTGGTCGGTGGTCGTACCGACGCTGCTCGGCGCCGCGCTCGGCCTCTGGCTGGACCAACATCATCCGGGCAAGCATGCATGGACACTGGCTCTGCTGGTTGTCGGCCTCGCGATTGGCTGCGTGAACGCATGGTATTGGGTCGCCCAGCAAGAGAAGGCCATGCGGGACGAACCGGAGGACGACGATGAATGAAACGCTGACATTGGCGCTGGCGTTTGCTGCGGGGGCGGGTCTCGGCGCGATCTTTTTCGGCGGCCTTTGGTGGACGGTTCGCAAGGGCGTTGCTTCTCCACGACCGGCGCTTTGGTTTCTCGGGAGCGGGCTGCTGCGCATGAGCGTCGTCCTGGCTGGATTTTACTTTGTCTCAGGCGGGCAGTTCAGACGCCTGGTGGCGTGTCTCGGCGGATTTATCATCGCTCGTTTCGTCGTGACGTGGCTGACCCGGTCTTCCGGAGAAACCCAAACCCGCCCGGTACAGGAGGTCAGCCATGCGCCTTAGTCCCGACCAGATGATTCTTTGGCAATATGGGTTTCTGAAACTCAACGGCACGATCGTGTTCACGTGGGGGCTGATGCTCGTGCTGGCGATCGGCTCAAAACTGATCACGCGCAAACTTTCCACGGAGCTAAAGCGTTCCCGCTGGCAGAACCTTCTGGAGATTGTCGTCACCGGCATCGAAAAACAAATCGAGGAAGTCGGCCTTCCTCACCCGGAGAAGTATATCGGATTTCTGGGCACGCTGTTCCTGTTCGTTGCCTTGGCCGCCCTTTGCACGGTCATTCCCGGCTACGAGCCGCCGACAGGGTCGCTTTCAACCACGGCGGCCCTCGCACTGTGCGTTTTTGTGGCCGTACCACTCTTCGGCATCGAGGAGCAGGGTCTGGGCGGCTACCTCAAAACCTATGTGCAGCCGACGGTGATCATGCTGCCCTTTAATCTCATCAGCGAACTCTCGCGCACCCTGGCCCTGGCGGTCCGTCTGTTCGGCAACATGATGAGCGGGGCGATGATCATCGCCATTCTGCTCACGATCACGCCGTACATCTTTCCGATCGTGATGACGGCGCTCGGCCTTCTCACCGGCATGGTGCAGGCCTACATCTTCAGCATTTTGGCCGCGGTTTACATCGCGGCTGCCACGCGCACGCGCACGCGCAAGCCCAAGGCCGAAACCGCGCCAGCGCCCGCGACTTGAAACAACAACGAATCAAACAAAGGACCCACCATGGATAACATGACACTCATCGCCGTAGCCTCGATTGCCACCGCTGGTCTTACCACGGGCATCGGTTGTATGTGTCCGGCGCTCGGCGAAGGGCGCGCGGTCTCGACGGCGCTCACCGCGCTGGCGCAGCAACCCGACGCGTCCGCCACGATCACCCGGACGTTGTTTGTCGGCCTCGCGATGATCGAGTCGACCGCCATCTATTGCTTTGTGGTCTCGATGATTCTCATTTTCGCCAACCCGTTCTGGAATCACGTGATCACCGGGGCGACCCAAGCTGCGGGAAAGTAAGCCATGCTCATCGACTGGTTCACCGTCGGCGCGCAGGCGCTCAACTTCCTCATTTTGGTGTGGTTGATGAAGCATTTCCTCTACAAGCCGATCCTCAATGCCATCGGCGCGCGGGAAAAGCTGATTGCCACCGAACTCGCCGACGCCGCCGCAAAAAAGGCCGAAGCCCAGAAGGAGCACGAAGAGTTCCAGCACAAGAATGAGGAGTTCGACCAACAGCGCGCCGCCCTTTTGAGCAAGGCGACCGACGAGGCAAAGGCCGAACGCCAACGGCTCCTCGACGAGGCCCGCAAGGCGGCCGACGCTCTGAGCGCCAAGCGGCAGGAAGCGCTGAAGAACGACGCCCATAACCTCAGTCAGGCCATCAGTCGCCGGACTCAGCAGGAAGTGTTCGCAATCACGCGAAAGGCCCTGACCGATCTTGCCACGACCAGTCTGGAGGAACGAGTGGGCGAAGTGTTTACCCGCCGGCTGCGGGAGATGGACGGCAAGGCGAAGGAGACACTGGGAGCAGCGCTCAAGACGGCGCCTGAGCCAGCGGTCGTGCGCAGCGCCTTCGACCTTCCGAAGGACCAGCGCGCAGCGATCCAAAATGCGGTCAATGAAACCTTCTCGGCCGACATTCATCTCCGCTTCGAGACCACACCGGACCTGGTCGCCGGAATCGAGCTCACCGCGAATGGGCAAAAAGTCGCCTGGAGCATCGCGGATTACCTGGCGTCGCTCGAAAAGGGCGTTGGCGAACTGCTGAAAGAGCAGAACAAACCAGAACCCAAACCCGCGCCCAAACCCGAGACGAAAACCGAACCAAAACCTGAGGCGAAAGCCGAACCGGCAACCGAAGCCAAAGCTGCATCCAAACCCGATGCCAAAGCCGGGCCGAAAACAGACGAGGCCGAGGTTGCACAAGCAAGCTCATGAGCGCGGCCCCGGAAACCCTGCAGGCCGTGTTCGACCGCACGTTTGACGACCTGCGCCAAACGCGCGAGCGCTTCACGCCACATCTCGCACCGTGCGAAGTCGGCACGATCATCAGCGTGTCCACTGGCATCGCCCGGGTCTCCGGTCTTCCCAACGCGGGCTTTGAGGAGCTGCTCGAATTTCCCGGCGGCGCCTTCGGCATCGCGTTCAACGTGGACGAGGACGAAATCGGTGTCGTGCTGCTCGGTGAGTATTCGCATCTGCACGCCGGCGATGAAGTCCAGCGCACGGGCCGCGTCATGGACGTTGCGGTGGGGGACGGATTGTTCGGTCGCGTGATCGACCCGCTCGGACGGCCGCTCGACGACGCGGGGCCCGTCGCCTCTGCCGGGCGTCTGCCCGTCGAACGTCCCGCCGCGGCCATCATGGACCGCGCTCCCGTCACTGTGCCGCTTCAGACCGGCCTCACGGTTGTCGATGCGTTGATCCCCATCGGTCGCGGCCAGCGAGAGTTGATTCTGGGGGATCGGCGGACCGGCAAGACGGCCATTGCGCTCGACACCATCCTCAACCAGCGAGGCCGGAATGTAGTCTGTGTCTATTGCGCCATCGGGCAGCGCGCATCCGCGGTGGCGAAGGTCGTGGCCAGCCTTCGCGAAAAAGGCGCGATGGAATACACCGCGGTCGTGGTTGCCGAAGGCAACGACGCGCCCGGGCTTGCCTACATCGCTCCTTACGCCGCGACCAGCATCGCGGAGCATTTCATGGAGGCGGGGCGAGACGTGCTGATCGTCTATGACGACCTCACGCACCACGCCCGGGCATATCGCGAACTTTCGCTGCTGCTTCGTCGGCCGCCCGGACGCGAGGCCTTCCCCGGAGACATCTTCTACATTCATTCGCGGATGCTCGAGCGCGCCACTCATCTGGGCAAGGATCGCGGAGGCGGCTCGCTGACCGCGCTCCCCATCATCGAGACGGAGGCCCAGGACATATCCGCCTACATCCCGACCAATCTCATTTCGATCACGGACGGACAGATCTATCTATCGCCGTCGCTGTTCGAACTGGGAGTACTTCCGGCAGTCGATGTCGGCAAATCCGTTTCGCGCGTCGGCGGCAAGGCGCAACACGCGGCCTACCGCGCAGTGGCCGGCGACCTCAAGCTCGCCTATGCGCAGTTCGAGGAGCTTGAAACCTTCGCACGGTTCGGCGCCCGTCTGGATGAAGACACACGCAAGATCATCGAACACGGACGGCGCATCCGGGCCTGCCTCAAGCAGCCGGAATTCGCGCCTGTGTCGGTGCCCGCCCAAATCGCCATCCTGCTGGCGTTGACGACGGACCTCTTCGACCCGGTGCCATTGGACAAGATGACCGATGCCGGGCGCGCCGTGCATGAAGCGGCGGCGAAGATCCCTCAGGAAGTGTGCGCGCGATTTGAAACCGCCGACAAGTTGAGTGACGCAGATCGCAAGGCGATCATCGAAATCGCACGCTTGGCGCTCGCGCCATTCCAGCCCAAGCCGCCAGCGAAACCGGACGCCGCCGCTGAAGCCAAAGCCGACCCCGCAGCCAAAGCCGACCCCGCAGCCAAAGCCGCGCCAAAGCCTGAACCGCCGTCCAAGCCCGAGGCCAAGGCAATTTCATGAACGACCAGAGCGGATCCATTCTCGATTACGCCAATGCATCTTCCTCCGTTGTAGGGGCGCGATCTTGCCTGCCGTGCCGCAGCCTTGGCGAAGGCTGGTCGCGCCTTCAATGGGGACGTAGCCCCTCGACCCGGGGGGGCCTCAGCCTGCTTGCGGTGAGCCTGTCGAACCCGTCGAACGGGCAAGCCTGCGCCCCTACGGGAAACTGCCGTACGGTTAACCCGAGAATCAGTCCGTCCTGAATGAGCGAAACCACGGCAAGCCTGAGCCGGAAGATAAGCAGTGCCGGCGATCTCCAATCGGTCGTCCGCACGATGAAGGCGCTGGCCGCTTCGAGTATCGGGCAATACGAGAAATCGGTAAATGCCTTGGGCGACTACTACCGGACCGTGGAATTGGGGCTTGGCGCGTGCTTCCGGGAAAACCCACCGGCGCCCGCAAAAGCGAAACGAAACGGAGAGACCAAAGCCGGCCCAATCGGCGCTGTGATCTTTGGGTCGGACCAGGGGCTGGTGGGACAATTCAACGATATTGTCGCAGATTATGCGATCAAGACGCTCGCTACGCTGCCGGGAAAACCCCACGTCTGGGCCGTCGGCGAGCGGGTTCACGCACGCCTGGCGGACGCGGGCTTGTCGCTGATGGGCCTCTTTACCGTGCCGAATTCCGTCCAGGCCATCACGCCACTCGTCGGGCAGATTCAGATCGAAAGCGAAGCGCATCGGGCGAAGGGCGAGTATGCCCAGCTCTATGTGTTTCATAACCGCCCGCAATCCGGTGCACTTTACGAGCCGGTGAGCCAACGGCTGCTGCCGCTCGACGCACCTTGGGCGGAGGGTCTGGCCAAAGTCCCCTGGCCGACCAAGAGCCTCCCCGAGATCATGGGTGGCGGCACCACGACGCTGCGCGCACTGATCCGCGAATACCTTTTCATCTCCCTCTTCCGGGCTTGCGCCGAATCCCTGGCGAGCGAAAACGCGAGCCGCCTGGCGGCGATGCAGCGCGCCGACAAGAACATTGACGACCTGCTGGAGACACTCCACGGCACCTTCCACCAGCTGCGCCAGAGCGGCATCGACGAAGAGCTCTTCGACGTGATCTCCGGCTTTGAGGCGCTCTCCAAGGAGAAGGCACGCCGGAGCGCAACGTTAGAGATTTGAAAGTCTGGCCCGTCATGCGGTTTTTCGAATAGTCTAGGAGCCCGTCGGGCTTCGCCCTCCGCGCTCCTAAACAAATGGCTGGCGCCATTTGGGCGGCAGAGTGAGGTAGCGCCGGTCTGCGACCGGCGACTTCCGCCAGTCGGAGACTGGCGCCACTACGTTGAACAATCGTGTGTCTTAACGTCTAGCCGCGTTTGTGGTAGGGACGGACCGCCCTCCTTCGCCGAGCCTACGGAAGCCAGGCCGGGCTGTCTATCTCTCGTAGCTGCGAGCGTGAGCGAGTGGCCGTATCGTGTTTACCCGCGCCCGGGGCGGGCTCCATTTCCTATCGCGCTTGCGAAGGACGCCAAGATGCAGGAAAGGGTATGAATGCCTGTCGAATCTGCAGCGCGCTGGTTGGCCAAAATGACACCGGGTACCCGCGTGGTGTTGCGAACCGCGACCTATGGCCTGGTTGCCGGCCTGGTTGCCGTCGCCTTCCACGTCTGCATCCAATTTCTTTACGAAAACGGGATCATTCGCCTCAGTCATGCCTCGGTTCCAGTCTTTCTGATCGGCAGTTTCTTGATCGTGGGCGTAACCTCGGGTGTCTCGGGCTGGTTGTTGAGCGTATTCTGCCCGCAGGCGGCCGGCAGTGGCATCCCGCAGTTGAAAGTCGCATTCTGGAAGGATTTCGGCCAGGTGCCCTGGCGGGTGCTCTGGGTGAAGTTCGTTGGCGGTGTCCTCTCCGTGGGTGGCGGCGCAAGCCTGGGCCGCGAGGGACCGTCCGTGCAGCTGGGCGGCGGTCTCTCATCGACCATTGCGGGGTGGCTCGGTGAACCCAAGCAGCAACGCCGGCCCGCCGTGGCCGCGGGCGCCGCTGCCGGGCTCGCCGCGGCCTTCAACACGCCGATCGCATCCGTCACCTTCGTCTTGGAGGAGATCATTGGCGACCTCAACAGCCGCCTGCTCGGCGGAGTGCTTCTGGCCTCCGTCGTCGGCGCACTGGTCGTCCACGGTTTCCTGGGCGCACAGCCGGCTTTTGCCCTCAAGGCCATTGGGTCTCCCGGCGCATGGGCCTATGCCGCCACTCCGGTGGTGGCGATGCTGGCCTCGCTTGCCGGATGCCTGTTTCAGCATCTCTCGCTGGGCATCCGCCAATGGTATAAAGCGCCGCGGCGATTGCCGACCTGGGTGCTGACCCTGTTCGGTGGGTTGGTTGTATGGTTGTTGGGCAGCGCCGTCTTCCTCGCCACGGGACACACCGGCGTCTTCAGCCTGGGATATGAAGATCTTACAGCGGCGCTGGATGGCCGGATATTTGGACGGGACGCCGCCATTCTGCTTGGCGCCAAACTGCTCGCTACCGGGGTCTGCTACGGGCTCGGGGGCTGCGGCGGCATCTTTGCTCCCACGCTGTTTTTCGGAGCCATGACCGGGGTCGCGGCTGCCGGGCTGCTCGGCCTGGCAGTCCCGCTCGGGCCTTCGGCCTACGTCCTGCTGGCGGTTGTCGGCATGAGCAGCTGCCTGGCGGCCGTTGTCCGGGCTCCGATCACCAGCATTCTCATCGTCTTCGAGATGACCCACGAATTCGCCCTGGTTCCGCCGCTGATGGTCGCGGCTCTCGTTTCCCAGGCGATCGGCCGCTGGCTGACCAAAAACAATTTCTACGACGCATTGCTCGAACAAGATGGACAGAGCGTCGACCAAGTCATTCCGCCGCGCGACCTCCGTGCGTGGCAGGAGGCGCCCGTGAGCCGGATCGCCAATTTCCGCCCTGTGATCGTGCGTGATCTTTCACCGGCCGGATTGAAGCAATTGACCGCCGATAAATCGTTCGACCGTTTTCCGGTCGCGCAACCTGACGGGCTGCCGCTCGGGATTCTCACGCGAGCAGAGGCGCAGGCCGCCGTGACGGAAAATCGCGCGCCGAGGCTCGCGCCTGCGCCGACATGCCGGCGCGAAGCGACGGTCCGTCAGGCGCAGTCACTTCTTATCGAATCCCCAGCAGGCATGGTTGTGATCGTCGCCGGCGTTGACGGGCGTGTGATCGGCATTGTGACCCTGCATGATCTGCTCCGCGCGGAGTTCGCCTTGGCAGCCTCGGGGTGAGCAAGCGCGCCCGTACGCGACGAGCCATGCACGCAGCTTACGGCGAGCAACAGTCCAACGAGTTTCAACGCCACAGGGCGATGCCGAAAGGGTCATGTGTTGACGATTGACAAGCTCCAGCGGCGCGCGCCCCCGCCGACGAGGTCATTGCCGCCGTTCACGCCCAAGAAACTTTATGCCGCATAGTGCTCTCCAGGGCTCCGCGTCCATTTCTGGCGCTTCGCCCTCCGGCTCGCTCCACCGGCTGGCCCTTTCGGGCGGCACATCAGTTGGGCGCGCGCAGCCAACCCCGCTCCGGCTTCGCCTTCGCTCGCAGCCGGCCCGCTTTGTTGGCGGGCCTTTCTTCCAGCCGCACCGGCACGCCTGCGCTGCTCGGTCCGGCAGGTGCCCTCGCGTTGCCGCTCGCAGCCATCGCGGGCAACAGCTCGTTCGCTCCGCCGTCCCGGTGCAGCTTGCCGACCCGGTGCGCCGGTTTTGACGCCTAACCGTCGATCGCCCAGATGGCGCGACCGGCCAGTTCGGGGAAGGCGCCCAACCAGTCGCGAGCTTGGAGCAAACGGCCGAAGAGCGCATAGGAGCCGGTGGCGACCTCCGCGATCATCGTGTCGCGCCGCGCCGAATGCAGCGCGTCGAACCAGGTAGCCCGGGCCAGCGCCGTACCTATCACTCCGGATAGTACCTTTGCCTTTATACAACTGTGCTTGATCAAATAGCAGCCCGCGCTACATTCGCGCTACATGAGCTCACTGAATCCAACTTCTCTCAGACTCGCTCCTGCCGACAAACGACTCCTTACCCGAGCGGCACGAAGGCGTGGAATGAGTCTTCAAAAATACCTTGTCGATGCAGGAAAGAAAGCTGCCACAGCGCCTATATCCAATCTTGGCCAAGAGCTGGAAAAGCTCGCCGTCGACGGAATGGCACAATTGGCGCTCGTCCGAATTCGGGCCAGGCAATCAAATCGATGGACCGATGAACAAATCGCGACCGAGGTTAAGGCGGCCCGTCAATGAAACCAATCGTCCTCGATACCTGCATCTTCATTTCAGGCTTGATCGGACATGGAGCATCGGCCGCTTTGGTTGACGGTTTCTTTGCCAACCGACTTTCGCTCGCCTATACCCTCGAAATACTAGCTGAATATGCCGAGGTCACAGAACGACCAAAGTTCAGCATCGAGCCGTCAGAACGGGCAGCGATCGTTGCGAAACTACGCGCATCTGCAGTCTTGGTCCAACCTTGCACCGTCCCGAACCGAAATTGGCCGGACCGCAAAGACCTGCCATTCGTTGCCGCGGCGCTGGCAACCGAACTCAAAATCATAGTTACCCTGAATCACAGGGATTTCGGCCCTGCCGGATCATTGGGCGTCAAAATTCTCTCACCAAACCAAGCCATGACTTTGCTCCAACGCTGAAGGGGACCGATCCGAGAGGGTCATGTCTCACCTTTTACCTCAGAAACACCTCCGACCAACGCCAGCGGCGCGCGCCCCTCGCCGACGAAGTCATTGCCGCCGTACGCGCCCAAGTGGCATTATGGTGCATATGCTGTGAACCGCCGTCGTTCGCCGCAGCTCACTTGGGGCGGCGCATTTGCCCGTAAGCGTCCGTCGGGCGACCTCCTATTCGTGAGTCATGCGACAGGGTGATCTGTCGCAATGGCGAGCATTACGACAGAGCTGGTTGAGACAGGCGCGAAGCGCGACGGGCACGGGCGACCGGATGCAAACCCGAGGCCGCCTGCAATGCCTTGATTTCGTAGACAGATTTCTGGGCGGCTGCCTCTTCTCGAGTCTTGAAGTTCCGGCGGATTCGGAGGCCATGCAGCCAACCGTTCACTCGCCAAGACGTGGTGCCGGTCCGGTTCTTGAACCGACTTACAGCAAGATTTTCGAAGTTGCTCGTGCGAGAGGTTGCCACGAAATCTGGCAACCTTTCGTCGGCGAAAACTTAAGTTGCTATCAGCAAGCACCTAAAGGCACGCATGCACGGGGATTCGAACCCCGTGGTGCCCCGGCGACGGGTTGGACGATGATCCTTTGGCGGGCGCGGCCTGGCAGTTCTGGGCAGTCATGATCCGCCATTTGATTCAGTCTCGCGTTGCCTGCACAAGCTCGACCAGGACTGCGCGCACATGACGAACCAGCCCACATGCGCGCCGGTGCTCAATGTTTGTCCTTGTCGTCGCTTCCGCGGCGGGGCGCCGGACGAGGATTGTTCGGAATCGATGGAATCGGCCGCGGTGCCGCCCGTTGTACCGGCGCCGCGTGTTGGGCTGGCGCTGCATGTTGGGCCGGCGGCGGGCGTTGATCCGCGACAGCGTGTTCCGGCGGTCTGCCGCGCTCCGGTGCGACTGCCACTCTGCCGCGGTTATCTTCGTCCCGGCGATCGCCGCCCGGGCGCCCGAAAGGAGGCGCCACAAAATAGCCTCGATCGACCTCGACAACGCCGCCGTTCCACGGCCCAACGTAACCGTAGTCGCCGTAGACTGGCGTATAATCCGGGCCCGAAACTGCGACGCCTTCGCATCCCCCGAAAGCCAACACGATTGGCGTGAGCGCGAGCAACGTAAGCAGGCATTTGGCGGTGGGCTTCATGGCTGCTCCTTTGGGTTTTCCGACTTCTGTATCTGCACCAAGCCGATGACGGCGCCCGTTGGGTCGGCAATCACCGCCCGCCAATAACCGGTCGGAGCTTCGCTCGGCGCAACGAGAACACGGCCGCCGATGCTGGCCGCTTTTGCAGCAGCCGCCTTCACATCCGCAACCCGCACGAAGAGAAGCCAGCCGGGCCGGGCCTGCGGCCGAGGGGGCAGCGGTGCCACGCTGGCACGCGAATAGCCGCCGCTGGCGAGGACAAATACATTCTGCCGATCGCTGCGGGTGTCGGGCATGACCTCCCAGCTGGCGACGGACGAATAGAAACTGCCCTCAGCGGCGGGATCGCCCGCGAAAAGCTGGGCCCAGACCAGATCGCCGGGGTCCGATTCATACTCGCCCGGATCGCCGGAACTCGAGTGGAGCACCCCAAGTTCGGCACCCTCGGGATCGACAAGGATCGCCTGCGTCCCGCGTTTCGGCAGATCCTTCGCGGGGAACAGCACGCGGCCCCCCGCAGCCGTCGCCGTCGCGAGCGCCTTGGCCACGTCGGGCACGGAGACATATCCCACCCAGCGGCCGGGGACGACGTCCTTCATGCGCGAGGGCCTGTGGGCGATGCCGACGACGGGTTCGCCGCCGTTTGACATGACGATGTACGAATGCGTCCCCGAAGTTGTCGTGCGCTCGATCGTTGTCGCCTCCCAACCAAGGAGGCCCGTGTAAAAAGCCTGCGCAGCCGCCGGATCGGCGGTAAACAAATCCGCCCAGATGAACTTTCCGGGGAAGTGCTCCCCCGTGGGTGTCACATCGGCCAGAGGTGGATAATCAGCGGCGCCGGCCGTCGCCACAACGCCGCATAGGATCAATCCCAGCGCTTTCGCACGCATTGTTGCCATGAGGACACCATGCGTTGTTTCGCCCGCGAATTCAATCCCCGGGGATCTGGGGTCTTCTACTACCACTACGCATCGTGCCGACCGCCCTTATTTGGTTTGGCGTGCTCGGCCCTGCGGCAATTGCGGCGATCGCGATTTCAAGCCGGGCAACGCACGGGAAACGTCTCATTGGGTTGTCGGTTGATTGCGGCGATGCCGCACGTCAGCTTGTTTTTGGGCAAATCCTGATGGCCATGGATTTACTTGACCAGCGGCACGAGAGTTCGATCGAGGGAGAATGCGACCCATGCGCTTGCGGTTGCTTTTGGGTTCATGACTCGGGCGCCCATTTTGCGCAGAACGCCACGAACGCAGCTCAATTTTTCGCGGGCGCGAACTGTTTCGCCAGCCAACGTTTGGGAAGGTCGACGTTGAAATACAGATCGAATGCGTCGCCGGTCTTCGCGTTTTTCACATGGAGCTCGTCGAATTCGCTCCCGTTGTTCTCGACGAGCGCCTGACCGGTGACTTCGAGGCCCATCACACTGGTCAGGGCATATTCCTCGTCGACGCTGATGACCTGGAATGCGGTCTCAAAGCTCCGGCCGTCCCCGTTGCCGAGAATGGAGTCGATCAGGCTGAACCAGCGCTTCCGCACTTCGTCGGCCTTGGCAGTGTCGCCTTGGGCCCGGTAAGCCGCCGCCTGGAGCATGAGCAGCCGGATGTTGAGCCGGTCCTTTGTCAGACCCTTCTTGGTTTCCTCGATCGCGCCGGCAAAATCCTTCTTTTCCAGCAGATCGTTGGATCGTTTGAGGCTGTCGCGCGCGTCGGTGTTGTACGGATCATACTCCGGCGAGGCCGCGTACTGCAGGCGTTCCTCGCCCGCTTTCTTCGCCCGCTCCGCGCGTCCCGCGTCCGGCCCGGCAGCAAACAGACGCGTGAGTAGAACTGCAGTGATCAGACCGACAAGGGAAATGCGAAGTTTAGTCATGGGATTGGATTGGTCCAGGTTGAGCAGCCCTCGGTTCCCTGCGCTGCCGCCGGGGACAACATAGTGGACACCGCTGTCGGCCAAGACGCAAACACTCGATTCGCCCGGGCGGATTCACGCCGGTGTCCAGCGCGGGGAATTCCTGCCGCGGCCGTCACCCACGAATTCAAATCCCGGACTTTCTACAGGAGATCGCAGAGCGCGCGGAGACCAGAAACCTCAATAGCCGAGTACTGGAACCGGACGATCCGATCCTCTGTTTCCTCCGCGTCCTCTCAGGAAACGGTGTTCCGTTGTAGCCGGCCGCGCTGAGGCCGGCCCCGGAGTCGGCTCGTTCGACGGATTCGACAAGCTCCCGTTCGAGAAGCCCCTCGACAGCCTCGGGGCCTCTCAAGCTCGCCGAGACGGCTCAGGGTCTTCGACACCGCAAGCAGGCTTATCCGTCGAGGAACTGCGCCGACTTTCCAGGGCGCGACAAGATCGCGCCCCTACGACTTTCCAGATCGCGACCAGCCTCAGCCAAGGCTACGGCACGGCAGGCGAGATCGCGCCCCTGCGACGTTCTAGCCCGCGGCCAATCGCAGCGATTGTCGTCAATAGAATTCGAGAGTCGCGTCCTTAAAAGCTACTTGCGCGACCGAGGGGGGGTGCTAGGGTGTCGGAACTTTTGCGACGCCATGGTCTCCCCGAACACTGAAATCGCCTATGACAGCAAGATTGAAGGGGATGTGATTGTGTCGCGCCTCGACGCGGTCATTGACTGGATCCGGACGAATTCGATGTGGCCGATGCCGATGGGGCTGGCGTGTTGCGCCATTGAGTTGATGGCGGTTGCGGCGGCACGTTTCGACATCGCCCGATTCGGCGCGGAGGTGATGCGCTTCTCGCCGCGGCAGGCGGATTGCATGATCGTGGCGGGCACGGTCACCTACAAGATGGCGCCCCAGGTGAGGCGCCTCTACGATCAGATGCCGGCTCCGAAATGGGTGATCGCGATGGGAGCCTGTGCCAGCACCGGCGGCATGTACCGCAGTTACGCCGTCCTGCAAGGAGTCGACCGGATCCTGCCGGTGGATGTTTACATCAGCGGGTGTCCGCCGCGGCCGGAGGCGCTGCTCGATGCGCTCATTCTATTGCAGGCCAAGGTCCGGCGCGAGCCGGCCGCCCGCCGGCTGTTTACCCCCTGAACCACTGCGCCGACGCCTGCCGATGACCGCGACCCCAGACGCTGCTGCGACTCTCACAGAACGATTCCCGCAGGTGTCGGCGCGTCCGAGTCTCGACTGGCCGGCGTTCAACGTGCCGGTCGCGCAGCTGCTGACCGTGCTGCGGTTTCTGCGCGACGAATCCGGCTTCGATCATCTGGCCGATCTGACAGCGATCGACTGGAGCGCGGCGCAATCGCCGCGGTTTACCGTGGTCTGGCACCTGTTCTCGACGAAGGAGCACACGTATGTGCGCCTCGCCGCCGATTGCGCCGATGACCTCAATCCATCCATGCCCAGCGCGACGGCGCTGTGGGCGGGCGCCAACTGGCACGAGCGCGAAGCGTACGACATGTTCGGCATCGCCTTTGCCGGGCATCCGGATTTGCGGCGCATTTTGATGTGGGACGGCTATCCGTATTTTCCGCTGCGGAAGGATTTTCCGCTCTCGGGGCGGGACACTGCGCTTCCCGATCTCGCCGTCGCGGAGGAGACTGGCGCCGCGGTGAAGCCTGCGCCGTACATGGGAGGACCATTTGTCGCGTCGCCCGGCGGGACCGTGGAGGCCGCGGAACCGCGCGCCAAGGATCAGAGCTGGAACGAGCGCCGGGAAAAACCGAATGAAACGTAGAGCCTTTCAGCCGCGAACCATGTTGCGATCTGGTCAAGTTTACAATCGGTGGCGCACAACTGATGACGAATTCGTAGCGGAGCCGCGTCCGGCTCCGACGGCGCGGGAAGCCGCGCCGCTACGTGGCGGATTCGTGGTGCGGTGCTTCAGTCCGCACTCGAAGAAACCTGAGCGCGGGCTGAAGAAACACGCTACGTTGACCGCCGATTGTTCCGAGGCGGCGCCCCTCCTGGGAAACATCGCTCGCATTGTAGCCGGCCGCGCTGAGGCCGGCCTCCGGGGTCATCGCCCCCGGCTACAAATTTCTTCCCGTCGCGAGCAAAACCGCGTTTTGCGTCTTTGGCTCCTAGGCTGAAAGCCCCCACAGAAATGGCCACCGATTTCAACTTCCCGGACAACGCAGCCAAGACTGCTGCCGCCGCGCCGCCGCCGGAATTCGAGACGGAGAAGATGTCGATCAGCATGGGCCCGTCGCATCCGTCGACCCACGGTGTGTTGCGGCTGCAGCTGGAACTCGACGGCGAAGTGGTGACGAAGGCGGATCCGGTCGTGGGTTATCTTCACCGCGGCGACGAGAAGATCGCCGAGAACATGACGTACAACCAGTTCGTGCCCTACACGGACCGGCTGGACTATCTCGCTCCGTTGGCGAACAACGTCGCCTACGCCATTGCCGTCGAACGCCTCGCGCACCTTGAGGTTCCGCCGCGCTGCCAGGCGACGCGTGTGATCATTTCGGAACTCGCGCGAATTTCGTCACACCTGATGGGCCTTGGCGCGTTCGGCATCGATGTCGGCGCATGGACCGTCTTCCTCTACACGTTCACCGAGCGCGAGAAACTCTACCGTTTGTTCGAAGAGCTGACCGGCGCGCGTTTCACGACGAGCTTCACGCGAATTGGAGGCGCGGCTCGCGACGTTCCCGATGGATGGCTCGACGGGGTCGGGACGTTTTGCGATCAGTTCCTGCCGATCCTCGAGGAATCGCTGGCATTGCTCTCGCGCAACCGGATCTTCGTCGACCGCACGGCCGGCATCGGTGCGATCTCGAAGGAGGATGCGATCGCCTACGGTCTGACCGGGCCGAACCTGCGCGGCTGCGGAGTGCCTCTCGACCTGCGCAAGGACCGTCCTTACAGCGGATACGAGCAGTACGAGTTCGACGTGCCCGTCGGCACCAAGGGCGACAGCTACGATCGCTATCTTTGCCGGGGCGAGGAGATGCGGCAGTCCGTCCGGATCATCCGGCAGGCGATCAAGAATTTCCCGGGCGGCGACTGGTATGCGAAGGACGCGAAGCGCATCTTTGCCCCGCCAAAGGGAAAGATCCTCACGAGCATGGAGGAGCTGATCCAGAACTTCATGCTCGTCACCGAGGGGCCCCAGATGCCTCCGGGCGAAGTCTATTTCGAAGCGGAGAATCCGAAGGGCATCCTCGGATTTTATGTCGTCTCGAAGGGCGGCGGGGTGCCATGGCGGCTGAAGATCCGGAGCCCATCGTTCTGCAATCTGAGCATTCTGCCGAAGGTGTGTGTCGGCGCGATGCTGGCGGACATTGTCGCGATCCTCGGCTCGTTCGATTTCGTGATGGGAGAGTGCGATCGGTAAGGAAATTGCGCGGCAATTTTCCCATGAATTTAAGACCCGAGACACTCCAGAAGATCGACGACGTCATCACGCACTACCCCGTGAAGCGGAGCGCCGCGCTGCCATTGTTGCATCTCGTGCAGGAGGAGCAGGGGTTCATTTCGGCGGAGGCGATCGAATGGATTGCGGCGAAACTCGAGCTCCAGCCGGTCAATGTCTTCGAGCTGGTTACCTTCTATCCGATGTTCCGGCAGAAGCCGGCCGGTCGCCGGCAAATCAAGGTCTGCCGCACGCTGTCATGCGCGCTTGTCGGCGGATTTCAGGTCTGCGAGGAGTTCCGCCGGCAGTTCGGCTGCGAGCTCGGCGGATCGTCGGCCGACGGCGAGGTGACGGTCGAGTTTGTCGAGTGCCTCGCAAGCTGCGGCACGGGTCCGGTGGTGATGGTCGACGAGGTGCTCCACGAGAATGTCGACGTCGCCCGGGCGCAGGAAATCGCGGCGCAGATCAAGGCGGAGGCTGTTGCGAACCCCGGAACCTAGAACCGTCCCCCCATTTTCATGAGCAACGCGGCACCCGACCTGCTTTTTACCTACGGCACCCTCCGCCGTGCCGCGGGCCATGCCGCGCACCGGTTGCTCGCCGACAGCGCCGAGTTGGTGGGCTACGGAGTTGTCCAGGGGCGCCTGTACCAGGCGACGGGATTTCCGGTGCTCGTGCCCGATCCCAAGGGCGTTGCCGTCACCGGAGAGGTCTACCGGGTGTTCGCTCCGCAGGGTGTGTTTGTGCGCCTTGACCAATACGAGGGTTTCGATGCGGCCTCGCCCGACACCAGCGAATTCTGCCGCGACCTCGTGTCGGTTACGATGAACGACGGGCGCACGCTCACCGCCTGGGCCTACATTTATCAGCGACCGCTCTTCGATCTTCAGCCGATCCCGCATGGCGATTATGCCAAGTATCTTCGCGAAGGTCCTGGAGCCGCCAACACCTGACCGAAGCGTCCCTTTTCTCTCTCATTCCTGTCATGCCCCATCCCGCCGAACGCCGCCTCATCTTCGAGCATGTCGACGAGGCCGGCTATACGACCGACCTCGCGTGCTACCGCGCGCACGGGGGCTATGAGGCGTTGGAGAAATCGGTGCTTCGAAAACCCGAGGAGCTGATTGATGAGGTGAAGAGATCGGGACTCCGGGGCCGCGGAGGCGCCGGTTTTCCCTGCGGCGTCAAATGGTCGCTCGTCGATCGGAAGAGCGGCAAGCCGATCTATCTCATCGTCAACGCCGACGAATCCGAGCCGGGAACATTCAAGGACCGGTACATCATTCACCAGGATCCGCACCAGCTGATCGAGGGGATCATGATCGCCTGTTGGGCCAACCAGGTGAAGCAGGCGTATGTCTATATCCGCGGCGAGTTTCCCCAGGGTGCGCGCATTCTCGAACACGCCATCGCCGAAGCCCGCGCGCAAAAGCTCGTCGGACCGGACATTCTCGGCACAGGCTATTCGTGCGAGATCTACATCCACCGCGGTGCGGGCGCCTACATTTGCGGCGAGGAGACGGGACTGATCGAGTCCTTGGAGGGCAAACGTCCGTATCCGAGGATCAAGCCGCCGTATTTCCCTGCGGTGCTGGGGCTGTACCAATGCCCGACGATCGTCAACAACGTGGAGACCCTGTGCCACGTGAAGCACATCGCGGCGATGGGCGGCGGCGCCTTCGCACGGATTGGCACACCCAACAACACGGGTACGCGCCTCCTCTGCGTGAGCGGCCACGTGCGGCGGCCCGGCTATTTCGAGGTGGAGTCAGGCAAGGTGACGCTGGGCCGGCTGCTCAACGAAATCTGCGGCGGGCCGCGGCCCGGGCGAACGTTCAAGGCGATCATTCCCGGCGGCTCGTCGTCGAAGATCCTCCGCTTCGACGAGCGTTTCAGGATCAAGCTGCGCGACGGCACGGCGGTCGACTGGGGTGTCGAGGACATCCCGATGGATTTCGATTCGCTGGCGGCGTGCGGCACGATGGGAGGTTCGGGCGGCATCATCGTGATGGACGACTCGGTCGACATCGTCGCGGCCCTTGGCAACCTCAACGCTTTCTACGCCCATGAGAGTTGTGGTCAATGCACACCGTGCCGCGAGGGTTCGCTCTGGATGAAGAAGATCACCGAGCGCATGGTGCGTGGCGGGGCGCGCCCGCAGGATGGCGAGCTGCTGAAGAGCGTCGCGGACCAGATCGCGGGCCGCACGATCTGTCCGTTTGGCGAGGCCTGCGCCTGGCCCACGCAGAGTTTCGTGCTGAAGTTTGGGGAGGAGTTCAGGGACTACGCGAACCGCCCCGATCCCGGATCTGACACCACTGTCCGTTTAGCCTGACTTTTTCCGCAATGATCGTTCCGCCCAAACCCGCCGACCTGATCCCCGTCAACATCGACGGCCGGGATATCGCCGTGCCGAAGGGCACGAACATGATCGAGGCGGCGCGGCTGCTGGGCATCGAGATCCCGCATTTCTGTTACCATTCAAAGCTGTCCATTGCCGGCAACTGCCGCATGTGCCTGGTCGAAATCGGAATGCCTGCCGTCGATCCGGCCACCAAGCAGCCGGTTGTGGATCCGGCGACCGCGCTTCCGAGGATCAACTGGGCGCCCAAGCCGGCGATCGCGTGTTTCACGAATGCCTCGCCGGGCATGCATGTCCGCACCAACACGCAGCTGGTGCGGGAATGCCGCGAGGGCGTGATGGAATTCCTCCTGATCAACCACCCGCTCGACTGCCCGATCTGCGACCAGGCGGGCGAATGCAAGCTGCAGGAACAGGCAGCCGGCTATGGCCGCGGCTATTCGCGCTTCGTGGAGGAGAAGAACGTGAAGCCCAAGCGCACGCTGCTTGGCCCGCGGGTCATGCTCGACGACGAGCGTTGCATCCTTTGCTCGCGCTGCATCCGCTTCTGCAAGGAGATCGTCCGGGATGACGTTCTCGGCTTTGTCGATCGCGGGAGCCACAGCACGCTGACCTGCTACCCGGGCCGGAAGCTGGAGAACAACTACTCGCTCAACACGGTCGACATCTGCCCGGTCGGCGCGCTGACCAGCGTGGACTTCCGTTTCAAGATGCGCGTCTGGTTCCTGAAAACCACGCCGAGCATCTGCACCGAATCCTCCGTCGGAGCGAACACCGAGGTCTGGAGCCGCGAGGGCGTCATCCATCGCATCACGCCGCGGCAGAACGATGAGGTGAACGATGTCTGGATGGCCGACAGCGGCCGGGTTCTCTACAAACAGGTGACGGCCGTGGATCGCCTGGTGGGCCATGCGGTGGACGGAACCGACGTCCCTGCTTCGGCGGCGCTGGAGAATGCCGGCGCTTTGCTCAAGGCCGGCGGAGTCGCCGTCGTCGGCTCGGGTCGGAGCAGCGTGGAGGAACAGTTTCTCACCAAGAGGCTCGCGGACACGATCGATGCCATGGTGTGGCTTGTCGGGCGGGTGGGGGAGGGCGACGGTTTGCTTGTTTCCGCCGATCGAAATCCGAACGTGCGCGGGGCACTCCTCACCGGGCTGATCAAGACGCTGCCCGATTCTGGAGACGCGACGCCCTCGTCGCGGGACGTGCACGGCGGCGATGGCGCCGCCGCCACAGCGAAGATCCGCGTTGGCGGCTTGGCTCGGCTCGCGGCGCAGATTGATGCCGGCCAGGTGAAGACGGTTCTCAGTGTCGGGGAGGATCTCACGGAGGCCGGGCTCAGCGAAGCGCAGCTGGGCAAGGTCACCGTCGCCTATCTCGGCACCCACGCGAACGCAACGAGTGCGGCGGCGAAGGTCGTCATCCCGACGCTCACAGTGTTCGAGAAGGCCGGCACCTTTGTGAATCAGCAGTTCCGCCTGCAGAAGTTTGCCCTCGCGGTGCCGGGACCGCAGGGAGTGGCGGACGATCTCATGACATTGGCGGGTCTCATTCAGGCGGTGGGCGGGCCTGCGTTGCCGGGTGACCTCAATGGACTCTGGACGGCGCTCGCAGCAGAGGTTAAACAATTCGCAACGGTCTCCTACCAGAATATCCCCGCGACCGGCCTGCTGCTCGATGGCAGCGCATTCGCCGCGCTTCCGTTCCCGGAGGGCGAAACGTTGCACTTCAAACCGACCAAACTCTCCGCGTCATCGATTCCATGATCGACTTCTGGAACAACCTGCATCCCGTCCTCCAGGGCCTGCTCAAGGGGCTGGCGGTGATCTGCGTGATATTCCCGATCGCGGGCGCGAGCTCGATGGCCGAGCGCAAGGTTTCTGCCTGGCTGCAGGGACGCTACGGCCCCAACCGGGTGATCGTGCCGTGGTTCGCCTGGATGCCGTTTCTCGGGCGCGGCTTGCAGCGGCTCGGCGTGTTCAACCTTCTGGCCGATGGCGGCAAGCTTCTCTTCAAGCAGGATCCGCTGCCCGGTCATGTGCGGAAAATCTATTTCCTGATGGCGCCAGGCATCGCGATCATTCCGGCATTCACCACGGTGACGGTTGTGCCCTTCGGCGCCTATGTCGACCGCAGCGGGCACCTCGTGCCGCTCATGCTCGCCAACCTGGACATCGGCGTGATTGCGGTCTTCGCCATCGCATCGCTCGGCATTTATTCGATGATCCTGGCCGGCTGGGCCTCGAACTCGAAGTACCCGTTCCTCGGAAGCGTGCGCGCCTCTGCCCAGCTGATCTCCTACGAGCTTTCGCTGACGCTTTCGGTGCTTCCGGTGTTCCTGCTCATCAACCGGCCGGGCATGCCTGCGACGCTCAGCCTGGTCGATGTGGTCCAGCAGCAGAGCGGCGTCCTCCCGTCCTGGCACGGGCTGTGGCTCATCTTCGTGATGCCGGTCTCGGCGCTGATCTTCCTGGTCGCGCTGTTTGCAGAGACCAACCGCCTGCCCTTCGACATGATCGAGTCGGAGGCCGATCTCGTGGGCGGGTTCCACACCGAATACGGCGCGTTCAAGTGGTCGCTGTTCTTCGTGGCCGAGTATTCCCACATGGTGGTCGGTTCCGGCGTGTTCGTGCTGATCTTTTTCGGCGGCTGGAATCCGCTGCCCTTCCTGCCGCTGGTGAAACTGCTCTCCGGGCTGCAGCACGTCACTGGCTGGGCGTTCTGGCTGAACCCGTTTGTCATGGGGATCGTCTCGATCGCGATCTTCCTCGCGAAGGTTCTCTTCATGATCTTTTTCTTCATGTGGGTGCGGTGGACCGTGCCACGCTTCCGCTACGATCAGGTGATGCGCATCGGCTGGCGCCGCCTGCTCCCGCTCGCCCTCGCAAACGTCGTCGCCTACGCGCTGGCGATCGCGTTCCTCCAGTCAAAAGGCTGACCACTCATTTCCCGCCATGGCTGTCATCCAGGTCGAACGCAAGCCTCTCACCTTTGCCGAGCGCACCTATCTGCCGCAGGTGTTCGCCGGCTTGAGGACGACGATCCGGCATTTCTTCGGCAGGCGGGTGACGCTGGAATATCCCGAGGATCGGCCGGAGATTTCGCCGGGCTATCGCGGCGTTCCGACGCTTGTCAAGGATCCCAACGGCCGCGAGAAATGCGTTTCCTGCCAGCTGTGCGAATTCGTCTGCCCGCCCAAGGCGATCCGCATCACGCCGGGCGAGATTCCGGCGGACGCGTCCACGGCGCATGTGGAGAAAGCCCCGCGCGAGTTCGAGATCAACATGCTGCGCTGCATCTACTGCGGCCTGTGCCAGGAGGTCTGCCCGGAGGAGGCCATCGTTCTTCAGAACGTCTATTCACTCTCCGGCTACACCCGCGACGGAATGGTCAACAACAAGGAGAAGCTCTATGAGCTCGGGGGGACGCTTCCCGACCGGCACTTCAAATGGGACAAGAAGAAAGCCGCAGCCAGCGCGAGTTCGAGCGCTCACCACGCGTCATGACGCAATCATAACCCATGCCTGAATTCCCATTCTATTTCTTCGCCTTTCTGACGGTGCTTGCGGCGGCGGGTGTGGTTGTGAACCGCAACGTGGTCAATTCGGCGTTCTGCCTCCTCGTGAGTTTCGTGGGCGTGGCCGCGCTGTTCGTCCTGCTCGAAGCCTACTTCCTCGCGGTGCTGCAGGTGCTCGTCTACGTCGGCGCCGTTGCGGTGTTGTTTCTTTTCATTGTCATGCTCTTCGACGTGAAGGGCGGCGGTGCGCGGAAACCCCACAAACGGGTTGCCGCGGTCTCGGGCGTGCTTTCCCTCGCGTTGTTGGCGACGGGCGTCCTTTCAATCGCCAAGCACGGCCAGCTTGCGAGCGCCGACCTGGCCGCAATTCCCCCGGTCGGGGCGAATTTGAAGAACTTCGGCGTCCAGCTGTTCACCACCTATCTTCTGCCGGTGGAAGTGACGGGGTTCCTGCTCCTGATCGCGATGCTTGGCGTGGTTGTGCTCAGCAAGAAGTTCGACGCGGACGCGGGAGGCAACGGTCAGAGGTCGGAAGTCGGAGGGCAGAGGTCAGAGGGCAAAAGTCAGGAGGCTGGAATTCGAACCGAGCCGGCAGAGGCTGGCAGCCTGGACGCAGAAGGGAAAGCCTGATGAAAGGCGCCACACCATGAATCATTTCCTGACTCCTGACTCCTTGCTTCCGCGCTCCGTTCTGGCTGCCGGCCAGCTTCCGGCGGAGGTTGGCCTCAACCACTACCTGTTGCTCAGCGCGCTTCTGTTTGCCATCGGCTTCTTCGGAGTCCTGCTGCGGCGGAACACGCTGGTTGTGTACATGTGCCTTGAGCTCATGCTGGGCGCCTCGACCCTCGCGGCGGCGGCGTTCTCGCGCTACAACGGCACGATGGACGGCAACATCCTGGTCTTCTTCATCATCACGGTCGCGGCCGCGGAGGTCGCGGTCGGCCTGGCCATCATCCTCGCCCTGTTCCGCCTGCGCGGAACCGTGCAGCTGGAGGAACTCACGTCGTTGAAACACTGACGCCATGCCTTCTCCCGCGCAACTCGCAGCACTGGTCCTCCTGATCCCGCTCGTCTCGGCCGCGGTGATTGCGCTGTTCCTGCGACGCCGCGGGACGCTTGCATCGTTCGTCTCGGTGGCTGCTGCGGCTGGCATCCTCGCGGTGGCGGGGCACCTGATCTTCCGCGGAATGCGCGACTTTCCCGCCTCGGTCGAATGGCTGCGGTTCGGCGCGTTCTCCGTTTCCTTCGGCATCAAGTTCGACGATCTCGCCGCGCTCATGCTCTTCGTCGTTAGCTTCGTGGGTTTCTTTATCCACGTATTCAGTCTTGGATACATGCGCGACGATCCGGCGAAGGCGCGGTTCTTCGGCGGGCTGTCGGTCTTCATGTTTTCGATGTGCGGGATCGTGCTGGCCGACAATCTGTTCATGATTTTCGTCTTCTGGGAGCTCGTCGGCTTCAGCTCCTATCTGCTCATCGGCCACTGGTACGAAAGGCAGTCCGCGTCCGACGCGGCGAAGAAGGCCTTTATCGTCAACCGCGTCGGCGACTTCGGATTCCTGCTCGGGATCATCGCCTGCTACTGGCTCAACGGCACCGTCAACCTCGGCGAACTGGCAGCCAAGGGTTTCGGCGGAACTCTTGTCTTCAGCCGCGCAATTCCGCTGCTGCTCTTCTGCGGCGCGGTCGGCAAGTCGGCGCAGATACCGCTGCATGTCTGGCTGCCGGACGCCATGGAGGGCCCGACTCCGGTGTCAGCCTTGATCCACGCAGCGACGATGGTGGCGGCCGGCATCTACATGCTCTGTCGCATCCAGGTGCTCATGGTGCCGGACGCGCTCACGGTGATCATGTGGGTGGGAACCGCCACGGCGCTTTACGCGGCGGTCTGCGCGATCGTGCAGAACGACATCAAGAAGGTGCTGGCCTACTCGACGCTCTCGCAACTCGGCTTCATGGTCGCGGCGTTCGGGCTGGGAGCCATGCGCGGCGACTTGACTGTGCATGATCATACTGGCGCGGCGATGGTGCTCCGGGATGTGATCGTTGCCACGGGTGCCGCCGCCGCGATGTTCCACCTGACGACTCACGCCTTCTTCAAGGCGCTGCTTTTCCTCGGCTCGGGTTCGATCATCCATGCCTGCCATCACGAGCAGGACATTTTCAAGATGGGCGGACTCGCGAAGAAGATGCCGTGGACGTTTGCGACGTTTACCGTCGCCGTGTTCGCGATCATTGGGATGCCGCTGTTCGCAGGGTTTTACTCCAAGGATGCGATCCTTTATCTCGCCCGGCAGAACAACCAGACGGTCTTCTGGGTGCTCGTTTTCACCGCGGTGCTGACGGCGATCTACATGATCCGTCTCTGGCGGATCACGTTCTTCGGTGAAGCGCGATCGGAGTCCGCCGCGCACGCGCATGAGAGCGGCGCGGTCATGGTGGTGCCGCTCGTGGTGCTCGCGATCGGCGCGGCCCTGGGCGGCTACGTGTTCTCCCATGCATGGGCGCTCGGCGGCGCGTTCAAGGGCGTGCTGGCGTCTGTTCCCGAGCCCGAGGGTCTGGCCCGGGGGATGATGATTGCCGTGGGCACCGGAGCCATGTTTGTCGGCGCGAGTTTCGCGCTGGGGTACTACAAGCCGGCGGCAGTCGACCGGCTGCAGGCGACGGTGCCGGTGGTCTTTGGCATGCTTACGGCCATCAAGGAGTCGTTCGACCGCCTGTACGACTACTACGTCGCCAAGGTCCAGCAGCGTTTCGCAATGCTTCTCGGTGTGATCGACCAGGTTCTCGTCGCCGGCTGGTTCATCCGCGGCGGATGCGGATTGGTCGGCTACCTGGGCATGGGGGCGCGCCTCCTGTACGTGGGAAAGCTGCACGTCTACGTTTATTGGATACTGCTCGGCGTGGTGCTGCTGTGGGGATTCTCCTCCGGCGTTTTCTGAAACCATCGTGAACGACCTCAACGCCCAACTTCTCCTGATTGCCGTCGCGACGCCGCTGGTCGCTGCGCTGGCGATCGCGCTCGGGTTGTCCGGCCGGCTGGCAAAGACCGTGGCAGCGGTGGCTTTTGCGGTGCCCGCTGGGGTCGCCCTGTGGCTTTGGAGCCAATTCCCGGCGTATGACGCGATTCCTGCGGGTCATTCGGGTTTCGCGTTCTACAGCATCCATGCCCTCGGATTGGAGAAGATGGGAATTCACCTGACGATGGGGCTCAACGGAATTTCACTTCCGTTGTTCGTTCTCGCCGGGATCGTGGGGTTCGCCGCGGGCCTCTACGCCCTGCAATCCGGTGCGGAACGGCTCAGGATCTACCTGTTGCTTCTGCTCGTGATGGAGAGCGGATTGCTCGGCGCCTTCGCCTCGATCGACATCTTCTTCTTCTACTTTTTCCACGAGCTCGCGCTCATTCCGACGTTCATCATGGTCGGCGTCTGGGGCACCCGCAGCGAGAGCGAGAATCGTTATGCCGCGATGCAGATGGCGATCTACCTCACGGTCGGCGCGATGCTTTCGCTGATCGGCTTGATTGCGATCTATCAGAAGAGCGGGGTGGAAAGCTTCGACCTGATCAATCTGCGCTCCGTGCTCGCCGGATCGCCGATGCGGTTGAGCGCGCAGAGGAACATCTTTGGACTGCTTCTTTTCGGGTTCGGCATTCTGGTGTCACTCTGGCCGTTTCACAGCTGGGCGCCGCTCGGCTATGGCGCGGCGCCGAGTTCGGCGGCGATGCTGCATGCCGGCGTGCTCAAGAAGTTCGGCCTCTACGGCCTGATCCAGATTGCGCTGCCGCTGTTGCCGGCCGGCGGGACGGCGCCGGTTTGCATTCCGCTGCCGTTGCTTCCGGACATCCACACGACCTGGACCTGTCTGCTTGCCGTCCTCGCGTTGGGAAACGTGCTGGTGATCGGGCTCGTCACCATGGCGCAGAGCGATCTGAAGCAGATGGTCGGCTACAGTTCGGTGATGCACATGGGCTACGCGTTTCTGGGGATCGCTTCGCTCTCCGTGCTTGGTGCGGGCGGCGTGGTCATGCTCATGGTCGGTCACGGCCTATCGGTCGCGCTGTTGTTCCTGCTTTCGACAAGCGTTTACCACCGCACGCAGACGTTCGATCTGGGCGAGATGGGCGGCCTCGCGGGAAAGGCTCCCGTGCTCGCCGCGCTGTTCACGGCGGCAACGCTGGCCAGCATCGGGCTGCCCGGCTTCGCCAATTTCTGGGGTGAACTCGCGATCTTCGTCGCCGTTTGGAAACTCTCGCCGTGGCTGGCCGCTGCCGCGGTGGCCGGAATCGTGATCTCGGCAATCTACGGTTTGCGTGCGGTTGCACGCGTGTTCTTCGGGCCGCCGACGCCGGCGTTTGAAAAGGTCGTGGCGGCGCGGGCCCCTGACGATCTGGGATGGAGCGAGCGCCTGCCCGCCCTCATCCTGCTCGCGGCGCTGCTTTTCGTCGGCTTCTGGCCCCGGTCGCTCTCGGATCCGCTCAACCAGGCGCTGAGAGTTTCGCTTTCCCACGGCGAGCCTGCGCCCGCCCCGATGATTGCCACCAGGTAACCCGCCTCCATGCCCGCTGCGACCGCACTTTCTTCCCTTCAGGCCGTTGCCGCCTCCAATCAGTGGGCGGCCATTTATCCGGAGTTGTCGCTGGGTGGACTCGCGCTCCTGCTGCTCGTGCTCGAGCTTGCCCTGCCGAAAGCAGGCCGGGCGGCAATCCCGGCGATCGCCATTGGCGGATTGCTGGCCGTGCTCCTCTGCGTCGTGCTCGACTTTCACACCGCGTTTCTGAATCAGGACACGTTTGCAGGCATGCTGCGCCATTCGGACGGCGGGCAGTTCATGCGCGTGTTCTTCCTGCTCACTGCAATTCTGGTTTGCCTGCTGGCCACGGTGACTCTGAGCCGGCAGCCGGTGCCGAAGGTCGAATTCCACCATGTGGTGATTGTCGTCACCGCTGCGCTGATGCTTCTCGTTCAAAGCAACCACTTCGTGATGTTCTTCGTCGCGCTGGAGACAGTCGCGGTCGGATTCTACATCCTGGTGGCCTATTTCAGGACGAGTGCCGCCTCGCTCGAGGCGGGACTCAAATATCTCATTCTGAGCGCGCTGAGTTCCGCGATCCTGCTTCTGGGCCTTGTTCTGCTCTACGGCGTGGCGGGCAACCGTGGGCTGGCTGGCGCCACCGCGGACGGGATGAACTTCGATGCGTTGCGCGGATTCCTTGCGGCCAATCCGGGCAACTTCCTCGCGAACACCGGCGCTGTGCTCGTGCTCGCCGGCGTCGCGTTCAAGATCGGCGCAGTGCCCTTTCAGATCTGGATTCCCGATGTGTATCAGGGCGCGCCGACGCCGGTGACGGCCTTTCTCGCTGTCGGCTCCAAGGCGGCAGGCTTTGCGGTGCTGTTGACGTTGGCGCTGCACGTGTTTGCCCCGCTGAAGGGCGTGGTCGTGCCCGTTCTCACATTGATGGCGGGGGCGACGATTCTTTTTGGAAATCTCGCAGCCCTAACCCAGAACAACGTGAAGCGGCTGATGGGCCTGTCGGGCGTTTCGCATGCAGGCTATCTGCTCGTCGGAGTCATTGCGGCGTATCGCGAGCCGCTCGCGGTTGGCGCAGTCTACTTCTACCTTCTGGCGTACCTGCTCGCGTCATTTGCGGTGTTCGCGGTGATGGCGCACGTCTCCGGCGGCGACGATGCCGATCAGGATCTGGAGCACTACGCGAACCTGGCTCGGGAGCGGCCATTCCTGGGAACGGTGCTTGCAATCGGACTCGGTTCGCTGGCCGGAATACCGCCCCTGGCCGGCTTTATGGGCAAGCTGCTCATCTTCATCTTCGCGTTCAAAGCCGGTTTGTACGGATTGTTGACCGTTGCGATCGTCGGCGTGGTCACCTCGATCTATTACTATTTTGGCTGGATCAGGGCTGCGTTCTTCCCGGAACCGCAACCGGCTGCTGAAGCGGGCGGAGATTCTCCGGTGCAGCCAGTTGCCAGCGTTGGCGTTCCGATTGCCACGGCCATGGTGCTGCTGGCGGCTGGTTCAATCGTGCTCGGCTTTTATCAGGGCCCGCTCGGCGCGTGGATCGTCGGCCGCTGAGGGTTTTTATTCGTGTCCCGGCGGCTTTGTGGTTCAAGTGGGAGCCGCGCATGAAAGTCACTGGACTTGCCGTTGTTCCGCCCCCGACCGCCGCCGACCTGCCTCGCGTTACCCCGGAGCTTCTCGCCTCCGTGCTCGCGCGATATTCCCGCAGCAATGAAGGCCTGGCGAACATCATCGGACGCGTCGATCCCGCCCACCCGGACGAGTCGATCGACCGCATCCTCAAGTTTGTCGACTACGGCCACGCGTCCATCGGCGGCCTCACTGGAGGACTGGCGGTTGCGGTCGACGGCGTCTCGATGTGGCTTGCCTACAAACTGTTTGAAATCTCGACGATGGCTGACGGCCAGGAATCGAGCACCCGCTACATCGCGATGGACCCTTCGAGCCTGGCGCCGGCTGCGGAACTGGGCATTCCCGACGATCTGGTTGCCCGCTGGAACGGAATCATGGCCCGTGCGTTTGCTGCGTACCAGACCGAGTATGCGCGGCTTGAGGCTCTGGGCAATTCCGAGCCGGAACGCGTCCGAATTCCGAAGGATGCGCGGCCGGCCGTCGCCACACGCATCCGCAAGAATTTCGCCCTCGACCGCGCCCGCTATTTCATTCCATTTGCGACCCGCACCAATCTGGGGCTGGTTCAGACTTCCCGCATGTGGGCGCAAACGGTGAAACACCTTGACTCGCTGCCCCAGCCCGAGGCGCGCGCTGCGGCGGCGGCCATCCGCGATGAACTGTTGAAGTTGTCGCCGCGACTCATGCGTCACTCCGGCGCCGAGTCTTCGTATCAGGAGCAGGCGAGGCAGGATCTCGCCGCCTCGATCCGGCTTGGGTTGGAACGTCTCTCATCCGAACCGCTCGCCGACAACGTCTGGGTCAAGGTCGATCGCGACACGCCTCCGTGGTTGCCGGAAATGCAGCCGGTGGCGGAGTCCCTGCGGCACCGGGCCAATCGCTACGGACAGTGCGGATCGGCCATGCGCCGGATGCGGGTGACGTTTGCCTGGAACAATCTCGCGATCGCGGAATTGAGGGACCTCAACCGCCACCGGACCGGCTACCGAAGTACGCCGCTCATCCAGGCTGGATTCTATCTTCCGCCCGAGGTGCCCCGCGCTCCGCACGCCGCGCTTCTGGCCGATCAGGCCGATTTGACACGCGAACTCCTCCGGCGCGGCTCGCCTGCCTATGTTTATTCCCTGTTGCTCGGCGCCCAGACGCCGTTTGAGCACAGTACTCACGCTGACAAGTTCATTTACGAGGCGGAACTCCGCACCGGGATGGGCGCGCATTTCCGCTATGCCGAACACCTGAGCGCTGCCCTCGCAGAATTCTTTGGGCAGGTGCCGGAGGCAAAAGCCTGGATTGCCGAAGGAACCGCCGAACCCGAATGATGCAGTGCCCTTCGCATGCTCCGGAGAATTGGCTTGCGAACCGGAGGCGGCGGGAAAGTATGTTAATAAACTGCCAGTCATCGTTTTGCCGGAGATCGCCCGGGTCGTCATTCTGCATGCGACATCGTGTTTGCGAGCCAGGATGTCTCCGTTCTTGGCGATCACACTTTCGACCATAGTGCCCCTCACCCATGTGCGCGTTTAGAGTCCTGCAATTCAACATGCAGTTTGGGCAGGGCTGGGATGAGGCCAATCCGGATGTCGCGCCGATCAATCTCGATCTAACGATTGCCGAGATCCGCCGCCACGATGCGGACATCGTGCTTCTGCAGGAAGTCGAGCAGGCCCTCCCGGGTGGCGTGCAGCCGGAGTCGCCGCCAAACTTCACTCGATTGCGGGCGGCGCTGCCGGCTTACGATGCGTATTTTTCATATCCGAAGGCAGATCCCCGCGAACTGCCCTTCGGCATCGGACTGGCAATCCTGTCGAAGACGCCGCTTCGCGACTTCATGCGTTGGGACGTCGTTTCGCCCGCCGTTGAGTTCGAGTTCCAAGGCGAGCGCCTGACGCCGACCGACCGGCTTCTTATCGGGGCAAACACAACGATCGAGGGGCGGCAGCTGCGGATCTTCAATACGCATCTGCTGGCGTTCTTCATGTTGAACTCGAACAGCGACACCCACATCGGCCAGCGCGAATTCGTTGCCGACCGGCTGCGAGAGTCGGCGGGACCCACGTTGCTGGGCGGCGATTTCAATGTGAGGAATCACGAGTCGCTCGTGAGTCAGTTCGAACGCATCGGATTCCACACGCTCCAGACGAGCGAGATTACCTGGCGCCGGCGCCCGTATGTGCTCGACCACGTCTTTTTCAACAGCGACCTTCGGCCGGTGAGTCATGCTGTAACGCAGACCAAGGCCTCGGACCACCATCTGCTGCTGGGTGATTTCGAGTTCGCCTAGGCTTTGGCGCCGCCAAAGCCTGAGCGCGCCTTTTCTTTCGCCTCGTTCTTCTCCTCCTCCAGGCGGGCCTTTTCGGCGGAAAGCTGCTTCTTGATTTTTTCCGCCTCCTCCCAGTTGCTCGCCGCAAGCATGGCATCGAGGTGCTGTTTGAGGAAGATCTCCCGTTCTGCGATCTTTCCCTGGTAGACGCGCTCGATCTCTGCGAGCTGCGCCTTCTGCTCCGGCGTCAGCGGTCTGGCGGTGTCCGGATCCGACGCTTGCAGGCGTTCCATGGCGAGTTCGTAGGCGCTTTTCATGATTGGGAAGAGGTTGGTTGTGTTATTGTCAGCGCGGACCCCGACACTTGCGACGATTTTGTGGAGGTGGCTTTGGGAATCCAGCGGGGCTGTTCCGTTGGAGGGCGCTGTGCCGTCAGCGCCGCTTGGGTTGTAGCCGGCCGCGCTGAGGCAGATTCGACAAGCTCACCGCAGGCCGGCTGCCGGGGTCACCGCCCCCGGCTACAGAAGAGGCCTTCGCGAGGGCGACGGCACGACATGCCGTCAACGCCATCACGGCCCCAGCTTCATACCAAGAACGATCAAGATCGTCGTCAGGACGAAGGGCGGCCAGAAGCCGCCCCGCTCCCGCCGCCAATGCCATGCATATCCCGCAAGGCACGTGGCCAGCAAGATGGCGAGAATTGCCGGTCCAATCCAAGCGGCGCGGAATTGCGCGGTCCGATAGACGCCCGGCAGGGCCATGGTGAACCGCAACAACTCATCCATGAACCAGATCAGCACTGCGGCGGCATGGTTGAACAGCACGCTGCCGGCGCCAAAACCGACAAGCCCGCAGAGCAGGGACAAGAATCCGGCGCCGACGACAAATGTGGAGAGCGGTATCAAGACGAGGTTGATGGCCAGCGATCCCGGGGTGACCAGCCCGAAGAACTGCAGCGTCGAGATGGTGCTGACCAGCGCCGAGGCCAGACCGATCCCGATCATCCCGAGAAGCCAGCGCCACGCATCGTCGGCCCGACGATGATACCAGCGCCACGTCGATTCGGGCAGGGCGGTGAACAAGGCCCACCTCGTGACGAGTGCGTTGGCCAGTGGAGCTCCCAGCAGCAGCAGAACCGCCACGATGCCGTACGACATCTGAAAACTCGCGCCGAAAAGCTGCATCGGTTCGAGCAGGAGAACCAACAGCGCCGCCCCGGACAAGGTCGCGAGTGCATTTGCGGGGCGTCGAAACGAGAATGAGATGACCATGAGCGCACTCATCAAGAATGCGCGCACCGCAGAGGAGCTTGCCCCGGTGATGTCCACGTAGAGCCAGAGGGCGGCGAGGCTGAAGCCCGCGGCCACCAGACGCGGCGTTCGAAGCAGCGCGAGCAGAATCTGCACGCTGAGTGCGATGGCGGTGATGTTCAGGCCGCTGATTGCGAAAAGGTGCATCGTTCCGCTATGCATGAAGAGCTTCTGCTGGTCTTCGCTCATCAGCTGCTTTTGCCCCATCATCATTGCTCGCAGAATCGACGCCAGCGCCGGTTGATCGGCGAGCCCGGCACCGAGGATTGTTTCGAAACGCTGCTCCGCGGCTCCGCAAAAACGCCGGTACTGTGACGGCGGAGCGACTTCGCCGACCAGCCGTCCCCGGGTGAATTTGAAGTTCACCCCGGCGCCGGCCAGGTATGCATCGAAGCCGCCATCCGCGGGGTGCTGCGGAAGCTCCTCGACGACGCCGATCGCCGTTTCTGTCGCGGATGGAAGGGGCGGCGTGGCGCCGGGCGGGAGATTGAGTGAAAAATAGAGCCGCTGCCGCACGAGCAGACGCAGGTGTGCCGCAGCGTCCGTGACCACTGCAAAACCCCTGGCCTGGCGGCGGCCGCCCGACGATGGAAACACGTGGGTTACAAGCAGCGTCAGCCGGGCCTCCCGCGGAGGCAGGTCATTCCATTCGGCCGGCCGATCGAGGCGCAGGCGAAAATAGGCGGCGGCCGCCAGCGCGATTCCAGCGCCGAAGGCGAGTGGCCATGTTCTCCATGCGACGCGACCGCTGTGTCGGGCAATTGCGACGGCGCACAGGATGGCGACGACCGCCGCACCCAGAAGCGCCGGTGCTGGAATCTCAATCAGCCGCCCAACCGCCAACCCGGCCATGACCGGGAGCAGCAGCCAAAGCAGGGGCGCTCGATTGCCAAAGCCGCCGAGATTCATGGCTCATGGCTGGTGATTGATGAAGTGCCTGCCGCCGACAGACAGACTTCGCTCCAGTGCGCTCAGAAGATAGCCGCGCGCTGCCTCCACTGCGTCGTCCAGCGTCATCTTTTTTGCAAGGTTGGCCGCAATCGCCGCCGACAGCGTGCAACCGCTGCCGTGCGTATCGACACCCTGGACGCGGAGGGACGTGTACATCCTGGTCTCCCCAGTCGGTCTTGCCAGCACGTCAGTGAGTTCATCGCCGGACATGTGGCCGCCTTTGACAAGAAATGCAGCGCCGTAGGTTTTCGCCAGCTGCTGCGCCGCCGAGACCATTGCAGTCGCCGTTGTTGGCTTTTCGCCCAGAAGAACCGCGACCTCATCGAGGTTGGGCGTCACCAGGACGGCGAGGGGAAGGAGCTTTTCCCGCACTGCCGCGAGCGCTCCGGGATCGAGCAGCACCGCCCCGCTTGTCGCCACCATCACGGGGTCGACGACCGCCGGGATCTGGCGCTGCGCGCGGAGAAAATCAGCCACCGCGGAAACAATCGCGGCTGAGTGCAACATGCCGGTTTTCAGGGCGCCGATTCTGAAGAAGCGATGCACCTGGTGGATCTGTTCCGACACGAACGAGGGCGGCAGCGCTTCGATTGCCGTGACTCCGGCCGGATTTTGCGCGGTCAGGCAGGTGATCGCGGTCGTGCCAAAAACACCGTGCGCCGCGAACGTCAACAGATCCGCCTGAATTCCGGCGCCCGCTCCGCTGTCCGAGCCGGCGATTGTCAGCGCAACGGGAAGGTCCGGTGAAGTCATGATGACCTCTCCTACCGGTCAATTCTCAATAATCCATTCTTTTCTCTCCACCTTGGCAGCTTGTCGGAACGCGTTCCTCCAAGCTGCCAGAGGAAAACGCCCGGGGTGTTTTCTTGGCCAGTTGATCCCGCGCAGCTGTGCCAGCAGGCAGGTCTGACCGGGTGGCCGCGAGCGCCAGCGAGTGGATATGTTGGCGTAAGGCCCGGCTCCATGCTTCCCAACCGGCGGGAATCCTGCAAGATTGGCCGCCATGAGCGACGGCGAGCAACGCGATCTGTTTGCGGCGGACGAGCAAACCCGCCTGGAATCCGGCCCGACCGCGCCGGCGACGGGCGGCAAACCGTCCTCCGCGCAGCCGCTCGCCGCCCGAATGCGCCCGTGCACGCTGGCCGAGATGGTGGGACAGGAGCACGTTCTGCGACCCGGCGCGCTCCTGCCGCGCCTGGTGGCGACCAACCGTTTCGGCAGCCTCATCTTCTATGGCCCGCCCGGAAGCGGGAAGACGTCGCTCGCGGAGGCGATTGCCCGTGAAACGAAGAGCCGGTTCGTGCGCGTCAATGCCGTCATGTCAAACGTTGCCGAATTGCGCGACATTCTTGCGGTGGCGCGGCGCCGTCCCGAGGCCGCCACGATTCTCTTCATCGACGAGCTGCATCGGTTCAACAAGTCGCAGCAGGATCTGCTGCTTCCCGATGTCGAGGCGGGCAACGTGCGGCTCATCGGTGCAACGACTCACAATCCGGGATTCTACGTCAATCCGCCCCTGCTCAGCCGCAGCCACCTTTTCCGCCTCGATCCGCTCGCGCCCGCCCATGTCGTGACCGTGCTCAAGCGCGCGCTGGCGGATGCGGAGCGCGGGCTTGGAGCGCGCGGCTGCACCGCGGCCGACAAGGTGCTGCTCGATCTTGCCGGGCTCTGCGACGGCGATTTGCGCCGGGCGCTCAACGCGCTCGAAGTGATCGTGCTCAGTCTGCCGGAGCGCGCGGAAGTCACCCCTGCGGAACTGGAGACGTTTGCCCGCGAGCGCCGCATTCGCTACGACGCCGACGAGGACGAATACTACGACACGATCTCCGCCTTCATCAAGAGCTGCCGCGGGTGCGACCCCGATGCCGCGATGTACTGGCTGGCGAAGATGCTGGAGGGGGGCGAGGATCCGCGTTTCATTGCGCGCCGCCTTGTCATTCTGGCGTCGGAGGATGTCGGGCTGGCTGATCCGCAGGCGCTGCCGCTGGCGGTAGCGGCGCATCAGGCGATCGATTTCATCGGACTTCCCGAAGCGGAGCTGACGCTGGCCCACGCGACGCTCTACATCGCCACCGCGCCGAAGAGCAATTCGGCAACCGAGGCACTGGGCGCTGCGAAGGCGGCGTTGACCGGGCAGCCGGTCCAATCCGTGCCGGTGCATTTGCGGGACAAGGGCGGTCAGGCGTCGAAGCGCATGGGCCACGGCGAGGGCTACCGCTACAGCCACGAGTTTCCGGAGGCGATCTCCGGCCAGGAATACCTGCAGAAGCCGCTTGCGCTCTATTCGCCGAAGGCGGTCGCAGCGGAGGCCGCAATCGCCGCGCGGTTGAAACGCTGGAAGCAGCTGAAGGCAGAATTGCAGGCCGGTGCAAAACAGGCGTGAATCTGGCGGCCGGGGGCGTGGAGCCCCGGGGCGCAAGGGAATGCGGCTTGCGGGCGCAGCGAGGATCGCTAGGCTTTTTGAAATTCGTTTCGCAATGAAATCAAACAACTCGTTGATGAGGATCCTGCTGGTCGCGGTGCTGGCTGGCGCCGCAGTCACCCTGCGATCAGAGAATACTCCTCCTGGTGCGGCTCAGACGCCGGCGACGGCCGACAAGCCGTTCGAGCCGGGCGTCGTTCAGAAGCCGGCCCAGGCTCCTTCGGGTGCGGCCGAGAAGCCGTTTGAGCCGGGCGTCATTCAGAAGCCGAAACCGGCCCCAACCGCTCCGGGTTCGACGCAGAAGCCGCAAGCGGGCAAGACCACTCAAGCCGCTCCCGTTGCACCCGTAAAAAAGCAAGAGGAGCTGACCATTCCCGGTCTGGTCATCCCGCGGAAGAACGGCGGATTCCTTGGGCTCGTGTTGGAGAATAGTAATTTCAAACTCTCATTCTACGACAAGGACAAGAAGCCGATCGCCGCTGACGTCGCGCGCGCTGCCGCCCACTGGAAGGTGCAATACTCCATCTACGAGGAACGGGTGGTGTTGAATCCCGCTCCAGATGGAATGGCGCTGACGTCGTCCAAGTTCATCCGGCCGCCGTACCTGTTCAAATTGTACCTCACGCTGGTTACCGAGGGAGACAACCCGTCGTCGGAGAACTTCCCGGCGATCGACTTTCACGGGTAGCGAGCGGGGCGCCGTCTCAAAGCATCCGCCGTTCCGGCGGTCGGGAGGTTCAGGGGTGACGGGAGCGGAGCCTCGTCGGATGCGCGCTGGCGGAGGCGCCGATTGACGGGATTGGAGGGTTGCCGCAGGGAGCGTGCTGCGGCGCGCGCGTGCCGTGACGTGGCGTTGACACCCGCCAAACTTCCCCAGACCATGCCGGCGGCTCCACCCCGGTTCTTCATTCTTTCCCACAGTGTCTACCACCGACTCAAATCCGCCGTTTGATACCGTCGAATCCGTCCTCCAGGAGATCGCCGCCGGCCGGCTGGTGATCGTGACGGACGATGAGGACCGCGAGAACGAGGGCGACCTGATCATGGCGGCCGCCAAGGTCACGCCGCAGTCGATCGGCATGATGGTCCGCTACTGCAGCGGCATCATTTGTGTGCCGACCGCCGAATCGCAGCTGAAACGCCTCGGACTCGGGCCGATGGTCGGGCAGAACCGGGAGTCGCACCGCACGGATTTCACGGTCAGTGTCGACGCCGCCGAAGGCATCACGACGGGCGTCAGCGCCCAGGACCGCACGCAGACGATTCGCATCCTCGCGGATCCGCGGGCGCGCGCCGAACAGCTCGTGCAGCCGGGCCATGTTTTCCCGTTGCGCGCCCGGCCCGGCGGAGTGCTCGAGCGCGCGGGTCACACGGAGGCCGCCGTCGACCTTGCGGCACTGGCCGGATTGCAGCCGGCGGGCGTCCTTTGCGAGCTGGTGAACGATGACGGCACCGTGCAGCGGCTGCCGGAATTGAGGGAGTTCAAGCAGAAGTTCGGGTTGCGGATGATCTCGATCGCGCAGCTCATCGAATACCGCGTCAAGCGGGACCGCCTGGTCGAGTTCGTCTGCAGCAAGCCCTTTCCCACCGAGTTCGGCGATTTCGAGCTGCACGTTTTCCGCAGCACCCTCGATGAGCGGCAGCACCTCGCGCTCACGATGGGAACGCTGGACGCATCGCCGACGCTTGTGCGCGTCCACAGCGAGAACCTGTTGAGCGACGTGTTTCACTCGAAAGGCATCGGTGGCGGCCATGCACCGGCGGCCGCGCTCGAGGCCATCGCGCGCGCCGGTCGCGGCGTGATGTTGTACATGGAGCCGGCGAATGCCGGCGAAGTGCTGCTCCAGCGTCTGAATGCGGAACCGGGCGAGACCGTCTCGCCGATGGGCCTCCGCGATTATGGCACCGGCGCCCAGATTCTCCGCGCGCTCGGCCTGAACCGGATCCGCCTTCTCTCCAACAGTACGCGGAAACTGGTGGGGCTCGACGGATACGGCCTGGAGATTGTCGAACAGGTCCCGATGTAGCTTCGTTGAAACAGCGCTTGCGTTGTAGCCGGCCGCGCTGAGGCCGGTCCCTTTGAAACAGCGCTTGCGTTGCAGCCGGCTTCGGGGTCGACCCATTCGACAAGCTCAGGACAGGCGCCCCCGGCTAAAAGGCCAGCCCCGGGGGCACCGCGCCTACTGCTGTAGTCGTGAGGCCACGACTGAATCCGAGGTGCCTGGCCAGGGCGGATTGATTCTCGGCTGCTACAACACATATTCCTTGGTCGTAGGGGCGCAGACTTGCCCGTTCGACTTCGCTCAGGGCCCCTGCCGAGGGGCTGCGTCCCCATTGAGGGCGCGACCAGCCTTCGCCAAGCCTACGGCACGGCAGGCAAGATCGCGCCCCTACGTTCGGTTGCGGCGGAGCCGCGCTAGGAAATATGCGGGCTCAAGCTTCGGCGCGGCAGGCCCAGCCTACGCTCAAGCTTCGGCGCGGCAGGCTGTCGCCGCCGGAGGAAATCGGACCGGATACCGCTTTTTGTTTTGCAGCCGTCTGCAATCAGGTTTCCGGTTGGCGCCTCTATTATGAGCCAGCATGCACCCAGCGCGTTGGGCACCGGTGGCGCCGCCTACAAGGTCGGTGTCGCCGCCGCGCGTTTCAACCCCAAGTTCGTCGAGGCGTTGTTGCGCCAGGTGCTCGACCGGTTGCGGGAGGCGGGCGTCCGCGAGCGGAGCATCGTCCTGGTGCGCGTCCCTGGATCGAACGAACTGCCGAGTGCGGTGCAGCTGCTGTGCCGGCGGCATCGCCCCGACGTCTGCATCGCGCTCGGGGTGATCGTTCGCGGGGAGACGCTCCATTACGAGCTGGTGGCCGGGGCCGCCTCGCAGGGGCTGATCCAGGCGGCGCTCGGGGCGCGGATACCCGTCATCAATGGTGTGATCGTCGCCGAGAACGAGCGCCAGGCGGCGGCCCGCTGCGGAGGCCCCATCCGCAAGGGCGATGAGTTTGCGCAGGCGGCGCTCGAGATGGCTGCGCTCAAGCGAAAGTGTTCCCGATGAGCCGGGGCCAGTTCTCACAACGTCGCGACGGCCGCGTGGCTGCGCTGCAATACCTCTACGCGTGGAGTCTCAACACGCCGTCGGACCTGTCCGAGGATCTGCGGGTGTTCTTTGAGGGGAACGACAATCCCCGCGATCATTATGCCTTTGGCGAGGAGCTGATCCACGGCGTGATCGAACACATCGATGAGATCGACGGGAAGATCCGGGTGCTGGCGCAGAACTGGGAGTTCGACCGCATCGCCAAGATCGACCTCGCCATCCTGCGGCTTGCGATTTTCGAGATGCTTTTTCGCAAGGACATTCCGCCGGTGGTCTCGATCAATGAGGCCATCGACCTGTCCAAGCAGTTCTCCAACGCCGACGCGAAGCGGTTCATCAACGGCATTCTCGACCGGTTGAAGGGGGATCTGGGGCGCGATGCGCGCAAGGCGACGACGTGAGTTCCCCATCGAAATCCGCCATCGCCGAATGCTTTCCCTCCTGCGCAAATTCAAGGACGGTCTCGCCAAGACCGTTGCGGTCATCACCCAGAGAACGCACGCGCTCTTTGGTGGCCGCCAGATCGACGCCTCGTCGCTGGAGTCGTTGGAGGAGGCCCTCTACACGGCCGACTTCGGCGTGGCAACCACCACCGAGATCATCGAGGAGATCAAGCTTGCCCATCTGAAGGAGCGGGACCTCCGGGGAAAGGACGCCGCGGCAATCGGCGCCGCCGTCCTGCGCCGCGTGCTGGCGGGAAGTGCGGGGCGGTTCCCGGGCGGGGCGCGGCGTGCGGCCGGGGCGGTCAACCCGGAGGTCATCTGCCTCATCGGCGTGAACGGCTCCGGCAAGACCACGACCGCCGCCAAGCTCGCCTGGATGATCAAGCAGGACGGCGGATCGGTGACGGTCGCGGCGTGCGACACGTTTCGCGCCGCGGCCATCGAGCAGTTGCGAGCCTGGACGCAGCGTCTCGACATCGAGCTCGTTGCCAGCCAGACCGGCGCGGATGCGGCGGCGGTCGCCTTCGATGCCTGGCAGGCGGCGAAGGTGCGCGGCCGCGACTTTGTGGTCATCGACACCGCGGGGCGCCTGCATACCAAGACCAACCTGATGGAGGAGCTGGCGAAGATCCGGCGCGTGCTGCAGAAGCACGATCCCGCCGCACCGCAGCACTCCTGGCTGGTGATCGACGGTTCGCTGGGATCCAATTCGATCGAGCAGGCCAAGGTGTTTCACAAGAATTTCGGCCTGACGGGGCTGGTTGTCACGAAGCTCGATGGAACCTCGCGGGGCGGCTCCATCGTGGGCATCTGGCGGGAACTCAAGCTGCCGATCTATTTCGTCGGCCTCGGCGAGCAGGCCGAGGATCTGCAGCCCTTTGACGTCGACAACTATGTCAACGCTGTCTTTGGGCTGGGCAGCTAGGGCTGGTATTTTCTGTGGGACAGGGAAGCCGGGCTGTGCTAGCGTCCTCGCCGCGGGCGAAAATTCCCGCACATCATGATTTCGCTGACGCTGCAACAACTCATCCCGGTTATCCAGACGGCGGTGGGCCCGGTGATCCTGATCTCCGGCGTGGGTCTGCTCATCCTGTCGATGACCAACCGGTTTGGCCGCGTGGTGGATCGCTCGCGGCTCTTGGCGCGCGAGCTTCCGGTGGCGGCCGCGCGCGATCGCGAATTTCTGTCGCAACAACTCGCCGTGCTCTACCGGCGGGCCAGGATCATCCGGCTCGCAATCATTCTGGCCACGGCCAGCGTCCTGCTTGCGGGCGTCTTGATCATCTCGCTGTTTCTGGCGGCGCTGTTCCACGTCGAGGGCGCGCTGTTCGTCGCGCTGTGCTTCATCCTGTGCATGGCCTCGCTCGTCGGCTCGTTGATCACCTTTCTTCTCGATTTGCAGGTTTCGCTCACGGCGCTGCGGATGGAGATGGTGCAGGCGGGTCACGGCGGCAAATGATCCGCCGCTCGTGAACCGTCAAAACTCGTAGAATGGCGTGCCGGCGCCGGGGTGGACGACGGAGCATTTGCAATTGAGGGCGGCCAGGATCTCGGAACACGCGGCTTCGACCGCGGCGGGGCTGTTGCAGTCGCGGCTGAGGTGGGCCAGGTACACGTGGCGCCAGCGCGGCGCGGCGACCGAAAGAAGCAGCTCCCTGACGCTTTCGTTCGAAAGGTGACCGTGCCGGCCGCTGATGCGTTGTTTGACGGACCACGGCCGTTTCCGATCGTCCTTCAGCATCTGCGGACTGTAGTTGGCCTCGACGACGAGAACGTCGGCCTCGCGGATGCGCTCGCGGATGTGCTGGGGCGCGTGGCCCAGGTCGGTGAGCCAGGCGAGGCGGCCGCCCCGCGCGAAAAGGTCGTCGCCGCCGTTCGTGAAGACGAACGCCACGGGATCATGCGCATCGTGCGGCACCGCGAAGCTCTCGATCTCGAGATCGCGAAAGCGAAAACGCGAGCCGGTTTCGAAGCACTGCCAGTCCGGATGGTGTTTGATGCCGGCCTGGACGGCGCGCGCCGTGGCATGATTGGCGAAAACCTTGATGTGTGGGTGGCGCGACAGCCCGTTGATTCCGGCGGTGTGGTCGCCGTGCTCGTGGGTGAGAAAGATGGCGTCGATGCGGTCGAGTGATTCGCCGATGCCCGCAAGCAACTGGCCGATGCGGCGCGCCGAAAACCCGGCATCGACGAGGATGCGGGCCTGTTCGGTCTGCAGCAGGGCGCAATTGCCCTCGCTGCCGCTGCCAAGGATGCAGAACCGCATGCTCATGAGGGTGACGTTCGATGCAATGGCCCCATGGTCCGGCGAAGCAAGTCTATTGAGCCCGGCAACCCATTCCAAAATGGCGGAGCCATTTTGGTTCGGCAGCGGGCCGGACGAAGTCCGCCCTGCTGCCAGCCATCCGTCCCTGTGCCCGCCCGTTCATCCAAAATTGCTGCAACTGTGGCTGGGATTGTAGTGTTCTGGGTGCAGGGCTGTCTGCCGCGCGTATTTCTCAATCGCAAAATCCAGCCGTCTGTTAAATCCTGTCGAAGCTTTCCCGGCGCCTCTTGCTTGCGTTGGGCTGGGGACTGCGCCAAATATTCCGCCCCTTCCGACTATCGAACAATGAGCTCAACAATCGCTTCCAACCCAGGCGCAGGCGCCGGGCAGACAATCGTTCCGGTCCGCAAGAAATCGCGCCGCAAATGGTGGATCCTCGGCGTCATCGTGGTGGTGGCCGGCCTGATTGTCGCCGCGACGATCAAGAGCCGGAGCGCCGAAAAGCCGACAACGGTCACGACGGAAAAGTCTGCCGTCCGCACCATCACGCATTTGGTCACTGCCACCGGCAAGGTGCAGTCCGAGGTCGAGGTGTCGATCGCGCCCGAGGTCTCCGGTGAGATCGTGGCCCTTCCCCTGAAGGAAGGCGCGCCGGTGAAAAAGGGAGATGTGATTGTGAAGATCAAACCTGACTTCTACATGGCGGCGGTCGAACAGCAGGAGGCGGCCCTCGTGGCGGCCAAGGCCGTGTCCGTCCAGGCCCACGCCCAGTTGCTCAAGGCACAGGATGACTTCAAGCGGAGCGAGGACCTTCATGCAAAGAATCTCGTCTCCGATTCCGACTACTCGGCGTCCAAGACCTCATTTGAGGTTGCGAAGGCCAACTTTGACAGCTCACTCGCGCAGATCCGCGGCACCCAGGGCTCCCTGAACCAGTTCCGCGACCAGCTGGAAAAGACCACGATCTATGCGCCGATGGACGGCACAATCAGCGTGCTCAACAACGAGGTGGGCGAGCGCGTCGTCGGCACCGGCACCTATGCCGGCACGGAAGTCATGCGTGTCGCAGACCTCACGCGGATGGAAGTGCGGGTGAAGGTGAACGAAAACGACATCGTCAATGTGAAAATCGGCGACCACTCGGTCATTTCGGTTGACGCGTTTCCCGGCCGGAGGTTTGAGGGCACGGTCAGCGAGATCAGCAGTTCGGCCATCAACACCGGATCGACGGGCTCGAGTTCCAATCAGGCGGCATTGGCTGCCTCCGCTTCCGACGAAGTCACCAATTTTCTCGTCCGCGTACGGGTCTCCGATCAGGAGGCCCGGCTCCGCCCCGGGATGAGCGCCACCGTTGATGTCGAGACTGAGACCGTGAGCAACGTCATCTCCATTCCCATCCAGAGCGTAACGGTCCGCGCCGAAGGCGGCAAGACGACGGAGGAGCTCCAGCAGCAACGGAGCAAGGAGGCCAAGGAGCGCTCGGGCAACGATCTGGAGGTCGTCAAGGAGCGCCAGCAAGCCAAGCGCGCCATTGAGAAGCTCCAGCGGGTTGTTTTTGTGCGTGAGGGCAACGTCGTGAAGACGCGCCAGGTGGAAACCGGCATCGCCGACAACACCTACATCGAAGTCAAGAGCGGATTGAAGGTGGGTGACGAAGTGGTTTCCGGCAGTTACGCGGCCATCAGCCGCACGTTGAAGGACGGAGCCAAGATCCTCGTGGAAAAGCCGAAGAAGGATGACAAGAGCTGAGGCGGCCCGGCCGCCCTGGACCCAAAACATCACACCGCTGCGCACGCTGTCGCCATGATCCCGCCTTCCGCTCCGCCTCTGAACGCCCGTCGTGTCGTCCGCCCTCCGGGCGACTTGGTCATCGATATCCGCGATGTCACCAAGCTGTATCGCATGGGCGAGGAAACCGTGCATGCCCTGCGCGGTGTGACGCTCAATGTCCATCGAAACGAATACATGGCCATCATGGGACCGTCGGGCAGCGGCAAATCGACCTTGATGAACATGCTTGGGTGCCTCGATACGCCGACCAGCGGCCACTACGAGTTCAACGGCAAGGACGTATCCAGCATGTCGGACGACGAACTGGCTGCCATCCGCAATCGGGAGATCGGATTCGTGTTCCAGACGTTCAACCTGCTTCCGCGCTCGACCTCGCTGCACAACGTCGAGCTTCCGTTGATCTATGCCGGTGTGGCGCCCGCAGACCGGCGGGAGCGTGCGAAGCAGGCGCTTGAAAACGTGGGTCTTGGCGATCGCATGCTGCACAAGCCGAACGAACTTTCCGGCGGGCAGCGGCAGCGCGTGGCCGTCGCCCGCGCTTTGGTGAACAACCCTTCGATCATCCTTGCCGACGAGCCGACCGGCAACCTCGATTCCAAGACCGGCGAGGAGATCATGCAGCTCCTGGACCACCTCTACGAGCAGGGCAACACGATCATCGTCGTCACGCACGAGGAGGATATCGCCCGCCACGCCCGCCGCACGGTCCGCCTGCACGATGGATTGATCGCGAGCGACACGGTTATGGCGGAGATGTTGCAGGCATGAACGCTTGTCAGCCATGAAAGCCCTGGCCCGCTTCTACTACGAACTGACTGAGTCCATCCGGATTGCCTTCGCGCAGATTCGCGCAAACAAGATGCGGTCGGTGCTGACTGCACTTGGCGTGATCATCGGAATCATCGCGGTCACCCTGATGGGCACCGCGATCCGCGGGATCGACACGGGCTTCAACAACAGCCTTGCGATGCTGGGCGATGACGTGCTTTACGTGCAGAAATGGCCCTGGGGTCCGGTGGACGACTGGTGGAATTTCGCCAACCGGCCGCAGATCCGGATTGCGGACGCCGAAAAGCTCAACCGGATCATCGAAGACACTCCTAACTCCCTCCTCGAGGTCGCAGTGCCGGTCGCCGGCCGCGGTGGTCCGGTGAAGGCGGGGGACAGTCTGGTGGACGGCGTCCCTTTTTACGGGACGACGGCGGATTATGCGCGCATTGCGAACCAGGATTACCGCGAGGGCCGGTTCTTTAACGAGATTGAGGGCAGCGGCGGCCGTGCGGTTTGCGTTCTGGGTTTCGATGTCGCGGAGGCGTTGTTTCCAAACCGCTCGCCGCTCGATCAGATTGTCGTCGCCGATGGGCACCCGTGCACCGTGATCGGAGTGCTTGCAAAACAGGGCGAGTTTCTCGGCATCTTCAGCTTCGACAATCAGCTGATCATGCCGATCAACGCATTTACGAGGATGTTCGGGTCGCGGCGGGGTGCGCAGTTGGAGGTCAAGGTGGCCGACAAGCGCCGGTTGCTGGAGGCAAAGGACGAATTGGTCGGCGCGATGCGCCGCGTGCGCGGGCAGCTGCCCGGCGAGCGGGATAACTTTTCGATCAATGAACAGCAGGCGTTCAAGGCGCAGCTCGATCCGGTCAAGACGGCGATTGCCTTCGCCGGGCTGTTCGTAACCGGTCTGTCATTGTTCGTCGGTGCCATCGGCATCATGAACATCACGTTTGTCAGCGTGAAGGAGCGCACCAAGGAGATCGGCACCCGCAAGGCGATTGGCGCCCGGCGGCGCACCATCCTGCTGCAGTTTCTGGTCGAGGCCGTGTCGATCTGCATGATCGGCGGCGTGGTTGGCATGGTCGTCTCGTATGGCGTGTACCTGGGCATTCATTTCCAGATGCCCAATTTCCCGGTGGAATTCTCGCCGGACCTGGTCGTCATCAGCATGCTGGTCTCGGTCGTCACCGGGATTTTGTCCGGCTTTGTCCCGGCCTGGGGCGCCTCGCGCCTCGATCCGGTCGTGGCCCTGCGCTATGAATGATGGAAATTTTTTATTTTAGGTTTTGGATCTTTTGATCTTGCTCCGAAACAGCCATGACGGAAACCGAGTTGAAAGACCGCACAAAGACATTTGCACGGCGGGTGTTGCGACTGATCGAGACTTTGCCCCGAACAGAGTCCGGAAGCATTATTGCTGGGCAGCTGGGACGTTCGGGCACCTCGGTCGGCGCCAATTATCGGGCGCCTTGTCGGGCGCGCTCTGCTGCAGATTTTGTTTCAAAGCCGGGTGTCGTTGAGGAAGAGGCCGACGAAAGCGCCTTCTGGATGGAATTGGTGACCGAGGAGGGGATGCTGCCTGCTGAGAAGGTTTGGCCGTTGCAGGAGGAGGCCAGCGCATTGACCGCGATTATGGTCAGTTCACGCAAGACGATGGCGATGCGACTTGGAAAATCAAAAGCCTAAAATCAAAAATCGAAATGCCTCTCGTCGAAATCCTCCGCATTGCCTTCGCCTCGATCGGCGTGAACAAGCTCCGCTCGATCCTGACGATGCTGGGCATCACCATCGGCGTGTTCTCCGTGATCGGCGTCATGACCACAGTGACGGCTCTGCGCAGCTCAATCGAGACGGGTCTGAGCTTTCTCGGCTCGAACTTTTTCCAGATCGGCAAGTATCCCACGGGAATCTCCGACGGCGGCACCAACCGCCGCAAGATCGAGATGCGGCGCAACATCACGCTCGGCCAGGCGATGCGCTACAAGGAGCTGATGGAAGGCACGGCCGACGTCATCTGTCTGAAGGTGTTCGACTACAACGGAGCCCAGGCGGTGTACAACGGGCGCAAGACGCCGCCCGGCCAGACCTTTGGAGGCACCAACGAGTACTTCCTCAACGCGAACCAATACAGCATCGAGCTTGGGCGCAACTTCCAGCCCGAGGACATCACGCTGGGACGCCCGGTCATCATCATCGGCCAGGATATCGTGAAGAAGCTGTTCCCGGCGGAATCGCCCTTGGGCAAGACCATCAAGATGAAGGACCACGCCTATGTCGTCATCGGCACGTTTGTCGAAAAGGGCACCTCCTTTGGCCAGAGTCAGGATGACATCGGCATGATCCCGATCACCCGGTATTTCGCGGATTTCGGCTCCGAGAAGGTCACGGTGAACATCGCCACGGAGGCGCCCAGCCACGCGTTGTACAACGAGATGGTGGACAAGGGTGTGACGGCGATGCGCATCGTCCGGGAGCTGAAGCCGGAGGACGAGAACGATTTCGAGCTCTACTCCAGCGAATCGCTGCTCAACGCTTTTGCCTCCATTGCGGATATCATCACCGAGGGCTCCTTTGTGATCAGCGGCATCGCCCTGCTCGCTGCCGGCGTGGGCATCATGAACATCATGCTGGTCAGCGTCACCGAGCGCACCAAGGAGATCGGCATCCGGAAATCGATCGGGGCCCGCAAGAAGTCGATCCTGACCCAGTTTCTGATCGAGGCGGTTGCGATCTCGCTTGTCGGAGGAGTGTTGGGGATCGTGCTGGGCGTCGGGGTGGGGAATCTGGTGGCGATGCTGATGAAGGCCCAGGCTGTGTTCCCATTGAATTGGGCAATCCTGGGCCTTGTCGTCTGCTCCGGCATCGGCGTGGGATTCGGTTTCTACCCTGCGTGGAAGGCCGCTTCGCTGGACCCGATCGAGGCGCTGCGGTACGAGTAAGGGAAACGGCGTGGCCGTTTTCCTCACACGCGCCTGACGGGCGCGCGGCCTTCCATCTGACCGCGGGTGACGCCGAGCTGGTTGATGAGCCGGAACTCCTGCCAGAGCTCCGCGCCGGTTGCTTCGCCGCGGACAAGTCGTTGGTAGGCCAGCAACGTGCGCTGCACCTCGTCCGGCGACTCCGTGAGGAATTCGACGCGAAATGCGCGCGCGCCGAGCGCCAGCATCCGGCCGACATACTCGGCGCCGGTCTGCGCCCGATTGTTGAATACAGTGTTGCGGCATCCGGCGTCGGCCTTGACCGGGAGTTCCGCGCCGACGCGGTCGCGCAGGCGCAGGTCGACCCGGTCGCACGGCCGCCCGCAGTCGTGGTAGTCCTTGCCGTTGGTGAGGAACGCGCAGAAAACGCAGTGCTCCATGTGAAACAGCGGCATGTGCTGGTGGATCGTGATCTCAAACCAGGCCGGCGGCGCGGTCCGGAGCAGTGCCTCGAGCTGCGCGACGTTCAAATCGTAGGACGCTGTCACCCGCTCCAACCCGCATCGCTGCAGGAAATAGGCGGCGGACAGCGGATTGGCGACGTTGAGGGAGTAATCGCCGCGCATGCGCCGGCCGCGGAAGAACGCGAGATGATCGTAATTGCGAACCAGATACCCATCCGCTTCGGACGAGAGTACCTGCCTAAGAATCCATTCCTCGCCGGGCTTGAAGACGCGCGGCGGCGCCACCCAGATGCCAGACGGCGGACTCCCCGGTTGGGCCGCTTGCAGCGCGCGGAATCTCCGGACGGCCTCGCGGTAGCGCTTGGGGTCCTCGAATTCGCAATCGATCGTGCGCGCTCCCGCCGACCACGCAGCTTCGAGCTGCTCGATGCGGCGGACGAGCACGATAAGTTCAGGCGCCTCTGTCCTGGTATTGAAGTCGGGTGACGCGCTGATCGTCCCGGAGGGCGAGCCTCCCGGCGAGCCGTGAAGCCCGATATCGTTCGGCTTGGCGGGAGCCTCGCCCTCCTGGACTGCCGGCGGCTGCACTGATGAATCGATTCCGCCGGCGAGGCGAGCCAGAGCGGGCGTTGCGATCAGCGTCCAGCGAGGCGGCTGCGCACGCAGCTGCTCGAGGCCGGCGACCAGCGCACGCCGCAGTCGGTTCAGCTCGCTGATCGGGAGCATGACGTCGCCCTCGACGCGCGACGTGAACTGTTCGAGGCGGAACGGTGTGCCGCCGAGCCGGCCGAGTTGCTCTTGCAGGCGTTCCGCCGTCAGCGGCTGGTTCCTTGCGTGATCCAGCGGCATCGCCGATTCCACCGTGACGGCATGCCCGATGCGGTCGTCGATTGTGACTGTAAGCGGAGTCCCAACATTGCCGCGGACTTCGATCCGAACGGGCCTCGGGAAACGGATCTGCTCACCTTGGAATGTCTGCCGGATTTGTTTCTCCAGGGCCGGATCGCTGGTCTTCCAAAGGCGGTCGCCGACGTGAATCCGGCGAAAGTCGAGATCGCCGGATCCGAACCGGAGAAGTGTGTCCGCTCCCTTGGGCTCAACCTGGTAGACCCGGCCGCCTTCCTCCTTTTCCTCCGGGCAGCCGGCGTCGAACACAATTCCGTCTCCCGGCTTGAGCGGTGCAACCAGACGCAGTGCAACGAAATCGGACCCCACCCGCGCGATCTCGCCGAGAAACACGCCGCGCTTGGTTCCGAAATTCGCGTGAACGAGCGCCTGGTTGTCCGTGCCGCGGAACCAGCCGGTGTAGAGACCGCGCGAAAACGTCATCTCCATTGTGTAGTCATGGTCGCGATGCAGCGCCGCCAGAAGGTTAGCCTCCGCGCCAGACGGGAGTAGATTTGTAGCCGGGGGCGCTTGCCCTGAGCTTGCCTGCGGTGTCGCAGATCCTGTCGAACCCGTCGAACGGGCCTGCAGCGGCTTGCCCTCCGACCCTGTAGCCGGGGGCGCTGACCCCGGCATCCCTTCCGACTCGTCCCCCGACGTGTCCTCCAACGTGTCCTCCGAAACCTGGGCAAAGGAGGATGCCTTTGCGACGACAGGGCCGGCCTCGGCGCGGCCGGCTACAACGCAAGCGTCAATCTCAGCCATCACCCGGTCAACCGCCTGGCGATAGACCCGGGTGATCGCAGCGACGTATTCCGGGCTTTTGAGGCGTCCCTCGATCTTGAACGACGCAACTCCAAGGCGGATGAGGTCCGGCACGACGTCGATTGCAGCGAGGTCCTGCGGACTCAGCAGGTACCGGCGGTGACCGAGATCCACCAGCTTGCCGTCGGCCAGCAGATCGTAGGGCAACCGGCATGCCTGGGCACATTCGCCGCGATTGGCCGAGCGGCCTCCGAGCGCTTCGCTGGTCAGACACTGGCCCGAATAGGCCACGCAAAGCGCGCCGTGAACGAAGACTTCCAGCAACAGAGGCGTCGAAAGACGAGGGACGAGTGACGAGGGATCAGTGACGAGCGATGAGTGCCTGGTGACGAGTGATGAGTGATCTGGGTCGGTGATCGAGGTGCCCCCGCCAGCGTCCGACTGCCCGCGCGCGCCTTGGGCCGCCTGAATCGCCGCGATGTCCGCAACCGAGTTTTCCCTCGCGAGGACCACAAGGCTGGCTCCAAGTTCCTCCGCAAACGCGATTCCCGCGGCGCTCGTGATCGTCATCTGCGTCGAGCAGTGGATCGGAAAATCCGGGGACAACGCGCGGATCAGCCGGCAGATTCCCACATCCTGCACGATGGCGGCATCGACTCCGGATGCGATGATCGTCCGCAGATAGGCTTCGGCCTCTGCGAGCTCGTCGGCAAACACCAGCGTGTTGAACGTCACGTAGCCACGCACGCCGCGCCGATGAAGGTATTCCGTCAATCTCGGCAGATCGGCCGAGGTGATATTCTGGGCCCGCATTCGGGCGTTGAAGCGCTCCAGGCCGAAGTAGATTGCGTCCGCGCCGTTCTCGACCGCTGCGTGCGCACAGTCCCAGTCGCCGGCCGGCGCGAGGATCTCCGGCCTGCGCAGGCGCGTCGGCGGCTCGGATAAGTTGGAAGGGAGGCCCATGGCCGGCATCCCGCACTACTACGCCGCTCCCTGAATCCAGCAACTGGATTCAGGGGCAGCCCAAAAGAGTCAGATTGCGGATTTTGATTTCGGAGTCTACCGCAACGCCTTGGACTCTAGGCGCTCAAGGCCCTGCGACGGACGACAGCCGATACCGTCAACAGCCGCAACTCAGCAGAGCGGAAACTGGCGCTCGCCGCCTAAATGAAGACCCGCACACAAGCATCCAATCGCTGGTTGACCGACAACGTGCATTTGGGTACGCCAGCTGCGCTGAGTCGCAACCTGACACGCTATAGCCTAAGCGACAATCCCAGGATCCAACATGGAATCGCCTGATATCAAAATCCGCGACCTGACCCCGTCCGGCTGCTTCCTGAGGGGACTGGCTGAGGTTGGGAACAATGGCAAGCTCCGGGCGGAGGGAAGGCCCGGCTTGGCGGGCCTGACCGGAGCCTGGAGCTTCGTGCAATGGTCTGGCGGAAACTAGGATCAGAGCAGCAATACCCTTCATGCTCATCGTGGCTCAATTCGACGCGCAGCTCACCATTACGTGACGATCGCAGTTGATCGGCTCTTGTGAAACCTCGCAACGCCAAAGGCAGTTTGCTCGTGACGTCCATCACGCCTCCTTGTTCGATTTGTCAGGTAGAGCTCGCGTGATTGTGGCCGGTGCGGGCTTGGCGAGCGCATCGGCCACGGTTTTCAGCAGAACGTCGGGCAGGACCGGCTTGGCGAGGATTCGATCCGCCCCGAGAAGCTTCGCGATCGGCAGGTATAGCGGCACACTCAATTTCGAGTCGCCGGACATGGCAATGATTCGGGGCCTGGACGCCGTCTGGCGCAGTTCATCGATCAGCTTCAATCCATCCATGTCTGGCATCACGATGTCTGTAATGATCAGGTCGTGCAGCTTGGCTTTGTAAAGCGCGATGCCGGGCTTGCCGTCATCGGCGGTGTCTACCGTGTGACCAGCCGAGCGCAACAGCTCGGCTGTCATGTTCCGGAGATTTTCGTCGTCTTCAATTAACAGGATAGAGGCCATAAGAGGAGTCAGGTTTTAGGTCGGGGGGGGCGTCGAGCGCACGACGAACGATGGACAGCAATGTTTCGGCTTCAAAGGGCTTGGCAAGAAACGACATCGCGAATTTCTTGTGCGTGTCGTCGCTTTGGCTGCACACGCCACTCATCGCGATAATGGGCAGGTCGGGCTTCAGCCGGCGGAGCGCGGCGGCAAGTGCCGGACCGCTCAAGGTGGGCATATCCAAGTCGGTGAGGAGGAGTCGCACTTCCGTGGCGCGAGGAATGAAGGCTACAATCGCCTCCACCCCGTTTTCCGCCGTCACTACATTGTAGCCGAAGCGGGTGAGAATCTTGCTGGTGAGCTCGCACACCGGCTTCTCGTCATCGACAACGAGAATCAGTTCGCCATTGCCCTGTTGTGACTCGAAGGGATGGACACTCGGTCCGCTCTTTTTCTCACCTTTTGCGGCCGGCAAATAGACTGTGAACGTTGTCCCGTGGGGGCTCTTCCCCGCGGGGAAAGTCAGCAAGGTCACAAAGCCATCATGCTGGCGCACGATGCTACGCACAGTCGATAGTCCGAGGCCGGTACCCTTGCCCTCGCGCTTGGTGGTGAAAAACGGATCCCATATCTTTTCCAGCACCTCGGGAGGGATGCCCGTGCCGGTATCGCGGACCTCGACCGTGAGAAAATCCCCCGGGCGCGCGTCGGGGGAGATCTTCGCGGCCTCGGCGGCATCGAGCGTTCGGTTCGCCGCGCTGAGCGTGAGTTCGCCGCCGTCCGGCATCGCATCGCGTGCGTTGACGCAAAGGTTCACGAAGACCTGGTGGATTTTCGTCGGGTCGCTCAGCACGGGCCACAGATCGCTCGGCAGATGCGACTCGATCTGGATCGATTTTGGGAAGGTGCTCGTGGCAAGATCGATCACCTCCCGCAACACGTGGCCGACCTGCACCAGCTGCTTCTCCGTGCCTGTCCCGCGGGCGAAGGAAACCATCTGGCGGACGAGGGCAACGCCACGCGCGGAGGCTTGCTCAATTATTGCGAGCATGCGCAGTGCGCCAGGGTCGCTCACGTGCTGATGCAGCAGCGGGCCCGCCATGATGATCGGCGCGAGCGCGTTGTTCAGATCGTGAGCGATGCCGCCAGCAAGCATCCCAATGTTATCAAGTCGCTGCGCCCGCAACGCCTGCTCCTCGAGTTGCTTCTTTTCGGTCACGTCAGTGCCGATCGAGATCCGGGCTCTGGGTTTACCGGCGTCGTCTTTGATTATGGCCAGTAGGAATTCGACAACAACCGAGCGTCCATCGAGTGTTAGGAAGGGTACCTCGCCTCGCCAACTCCCGGTTGCAAGGGCCACGTCGCGACCGTAACTGAGGCGTTTCATGGTCTCGGGCGCGAACAGCTCTTCAGGTTTGCGACCAAGTACATCCTCCTTCTTCATACCGAGGAGGCGCGAGGCGCCACCGCTAAAATATGTCGTCCGGCCTGAAATGTCGGAAATAGCGATCACCAAAGGAGACCTGTCGATAATCTCGGCTTGTTCGCTAATACGAGCCGCGTTCTGCTTGCGTGCCGTGATGTCGCGCTCAGTCGTGGCGAGCGCTACCGGATTGCCTTTATCATCCGTTAGCAAGGTCGTGGTCAGCCAGACGTCCAGAATCCGGCCATTCTTGGCAACGCGGCGGAGTTCAAACGACTTAACAATTCCCCCTTTTTTGATCCTTTCGATCAGGGTCAGCGCTGCTTCGCGGTCGGGCTCGGCCACAATATTCCGAATATTCATTTCCAGCGCCTCGGCCTCAGTGTAGCCGTAAGTCTCTTTTGCGCCATGGTTCCAGGCCAGGATCTTCCCCTCCAGATCATGCAGGATTATCGCGTCATTCGAATCACTAACCACCGTTGCCATGCGGCGCAGGTTTTCCACATTCTCTTTCAGGACCGTCTCCGCCCGCTTGCGCTCGGTGATGTCACGCATGAAAACAAACAGCCTGCCATTCTTGCCTTCCAAGAATCTACAGCTGGCCTCAATATCTATGATTCTGCCGTCCTTGCGCCGATGCTGAGTCTCCATGCGGACTTGCTTGAGCGCCCTAATCTGCTGAATCTTCTCTTTAACGACGTTGGCGGTATCGTTCATATCGAGTTCCGCGATCGACATCTTGAGGAGTTCCTCGCGGGTATACCCGACCATCGCGCAATAGGATTCGTTCGTATCTTGAAGCCGCCCCTCCATGTCGACCGTGTAGTAGCCGTCAATCGCCGTGCCCAGGAGGATCTGCGCTTCTTCCTGCGCCCGCTTGTGCTCAGTAATGTCCTGCACCGTGCCGGCCAAGACTGCGGAGGGGATGCCGCAGCTCTGGATTATCTCACCCCGTCCGGTCATAATGTGGGTCGTGCCATCGGGCCAGACAGCGCGAAATTCCAGTACCCTTGGGGGGTGACCCGCCGCCGCGGCCCCGATCCACTCTTGCATGGAACGGCGATCATCGGGGTGGATCAATCCCAGCATCGACTCGACTGAAAGCGTGAACGTTTCCGGGAAAACGCCATAGAGCCGATATGTTTCGTCTGTCCAGGTCAGAATCTGGGTGGTCGGGTCAAAACTCCAGCTCCCGATTTTGCCAATGCGCTGCGACTGCGACAAGAGATACTCCTTTGCTTCAAGCTGCGCTGTGCGCATGCGCATGTTCTGTTCTAGCTGTTCGTTTGCTTGTTTCAGGGCCCTCTCCGCCTTCTTGCGCGCCGTGATGTCTTGGAGAAAGCAAACGAAGAAACCGTCATCCAGATCCACGCGCTGGACGCTGATGTTCACGTCGAAGAGGCTTCCGTCCTTCCGACGATGCTGGTGCTCGAACCGGTCGCTGCCCGCCTCCACGACTCTTGCGATGTGCCGCTTGATTTCGTCCGGCGCCTCTGTGGCGTCCAAATCCGGGATGCGCATGCAGAGCAGTTCGTCGCGCGAATAGCCGCTCATCCGACAGTAGGCATCGTTCACTTCTTTAAGCCGACCCTCGGTGTCAACCACCCAAAAACCGTCACTGGCGGATTTCAGGATGGCGGCGTATTTTCGGTCCCCCCGAGCCCCGCGGGCTGAGCCAATAACGCCCTTGAAGGGTCGCCCCAAGTTTCGGAACAAATTCATCTTGGTTTACGTTTATGGCGATGGCCGCTGCGGGCCACATCCTCCTCCGGGCAAGAACGCGAGAACTGCTGTCCGAGGATTTCGCCTAAGAATTGTCACGATCGCCTCCAATGTGCGGCGACGAGGATAAACGTGCCTGCGGGAAGTTGATTCTGGGCTCCTGCTGAAAGAGCATCTCTGCATAGTTCATGTGCCGACGCTAACGTCTGTGCCCATCGGTTGTATATTTCTGACTCGACTGCGGAAGTCCTGACAAATCTTGCTTCTTCCTCATTTGGTTTAACTCGGAGAAGGCTCTTTCCGACGAATCCACCGCAAGGATAGACCTCATTCTTAACATGACTTCTACAGACGTATGTGCCTGTGACAGTGGAAGCGCGGGTGTCAGAATGCACGAAATCATGGAATGATTCTTCGTAGGTCCGTCGGGTCCCGGATATGATCAGGGGCGCCTCGGGAGCCAGATTCTTGCACTCTACGGCCATTTGCATGTATCTCTCGGAATTGAAATGCTTGAGAACGCAGCGTAGATCGAATTGCCTTGGCTTTTCTTCTACTGGATCGAGGTAAGTCCAACCGTGCCTGACTTGGCCGGCGGCATGTTCGAGCAAAGATCGGACCCGCATTTCATGGCCAAAGTCGTCTTCCGCCAAAACTGCCTGCGCCAGCATATCGACCGTCACCTTGAGCGGCTGTTGAGGGTTCTTGGCCACAAGGAGAATGCTCTTCAAGACTATGAGGGCTATGTCAACGCACAAAGGCGACGGGCCTCAGGGGCAACTGAAATCGCTCTGGCGATCCCGTGTGCTAACTACCAGTGCCTGATACAAAACTGAGGCCAATCCCGAAGGAATCAAACTTTGACATTTGTCATTGAGCTGAATGGCAACCATCTGCCGAAAGGGCCTGTCGGCCGAGTATCCGACAGGATCATTGGTGAGTTTTGGGGCGCTCGGATTAGCGTGCATGACGTGGCTGCTCTGATGGTCAATGGAGCGAGCGATCCCCGATTGCCGACTTGCCGACTGGTCTGCCCTTGGGTCCGGCAGTCTCGGGCCGCTTGACTGAGTGCTAGGTCGAGGGTAGCCGTCGATCATGGACGTCGCTAAGATTCAACGCGAAGTCCGCCGGCTTCCCACACGGGAAAGGAAGAAACTGACCGCTTGGATGGTGGCCGAGTTTCCAGTGCGGTCCGTGGATCGGCTGGTGGCCAGGGCCGCGCATGCACCTGAGGCTTCGATTTTGAACGCGACGGCGCGGCGGAGCCAGCCGGCTACATCGACCCGCTCCTGGACTTGAGCAGTGCTACTGCCGCAACGACGGCTGTTTCGGTGCGCAACACCCGGCGGCCGAGGTGAACAAGGGTGAAACCGGCCCCGCGCAGGGCCGCGCGCTCGGCGTTCGACCACCCGCGTTCCGGTCCGAACGCCAGAGCGGTCATGCGCGTTGGGATGTCCCGATCGGAACATCGAATCGCACCGGCCGTGAGCGTGGCGCTCGCCTCGTAGGGATCGAGGGCCAGTCGCGCGCAGTCCGGCGGAAGCGAGGCAATCGCGTCGAGGATTGGACGGCCGTGCGTGACCTCCGGGATGCGGGTGTCGAACGCCTGTTCAGCGCCGGCAACCAGGTGGCGTTGCCATTCGCCCGATGTCCAGAGCGTGCTTTCCGCATAGCTGCGTTCGCCCTTGTCCGTGGAGACAAAATGAATCGCCGCGACTCCCAACGACGTGGCGTCGCGCAGGATGTCGCGCGCGGTTTGCGGCCGCGGCAGTCCGACGATCAGCGTCAACGGTTCGAGCGGCGGCGGCTCCCCGCCCCAGGCAAACGACAGGGTCAATGCGTCCGGCCCGATGCGCGCCAGCGTGCCTTTTCCAAGCGGACCGTTGACGAGGCCGGCATCGAACGTGTCGCCTTCTCCCCGGCGCAGCACGCGCAGCAGGTGAACGGCGCGGCGGTCGCTGCGCGGCAACGGACTGGCGATTTCCGCAGGCGTGAAGAGAATCAGGTTCAAAGCATCCGTATTAATCCGTGCAATCCATGGTCAATCTGTTCGAGACGATCTCAATCCCAGGACACTCTACAGGAGAGAGCGGAGGAAACCGAGAGGAGTTTTCTCCGGATCGTTCAACTTCTTCGTTACCTGCTTGGAAACAGCCGCATTGTAGCCGGCCGCGTTGAGGCCGGCCGCACCCCACCGAGGGTTGGGCAGACCAGCCGGGGTCGGCGCCCCCGGCTACAAAACCGCTCGCGGGCGGGAAGCACTCCGCGAATGCGCGTTCTTCAGATTTGGCGGCTGCTACACTCAGAACGGAAAGTCGCCGGCCGGGGTCGGAGCCGCCATCTTCTTCTCCTCGGGCTTTTGGGCACGTCCATGGCGGCGGCGGCCGGCGACCTTGATCGCCTTGTCCGGGAGCACGGGGCAGGCGTACTCACAGGCTCCGCAGCCGATGCACAGGTCGCGGTTGACCCTGGGCAGGCGGAGATTGTTTCCGTAGGGGACCGTGTTGACGGCCTTCGTCGGGCAATGTTCGGAACAGGCGGCGCAGTCGGTGCCCTTTACCTTGACGATGCATTTCGTTTCGTCGAATTGGGCCTCCCCGATTTGAGTGAGCCGTTTTTCCGCCAGATCGAGCAGGGCAATCGCACCCGTCGGGCATGCCTCGCCGCACGCCCGGCAGTCATAGTTGCAGAACGACGTCGAGTAGTTCATCCGCGGTTTCATGATGCCCGCGAGGCCATATTCCAGCGTTGCGGGCTGTAGCACGTGGGTCGGACATGCACTGATGCACAACTGGCAGGCGGTGCAGCGAACGAGGAACTGGTCGACGCTGCCGGAGCCAGGCGGGCAGATGGCTCGGGTGTGGTTGTCACGATCCTGTTGACCGGGAGCGTTCTGTTCCGCTTTGCCGCTCCCGTTCCCCGGGTCCCGGGCCAGCAGCCGGGGCGCGGCGGCGAACGAGACGGCAACAGCGGCCGCGGTACCTGCGATGAAAGCGCGTCGTGCAGGATCGGGAGCGTTCGCAGGCGCTGCCGATCCTTGCGGGGCATCTGCTTGAGCCGGTTGCCGGCGCCGCCACGCAAAACGGTAGCGGATGCCGCCATGTTCGCAGGCGCCAATGCAATTGTAGCAGGCGACGCAGCGGGAGAAATCAATCGCGCCGGCGCGAAGATCGATGCACTGCGCCTTGCAGACGCGCAGGCAGGCGGCGCATTTCGAGCAGGCCTTCCGGTCGATCTCCAGGCGGAACGCGGCCCACCGGGAAAGCCAGCCAAGGAGAGTGCCGACCGGGCAAACCGTGTTGCAGTAGAGGCGGCCACGCCACGCGGAAAGAAGCACGATCAATGTAAGCATCAAGGCCGGAACGGCCAGTGCGCCGGCGCCGGCCCTCGCGGGTTCCACGCGATAGAGGGTGCCGACCCCGATTGCGTTGGCGGCGCCGACAACCGTGTTGTTTGCCAGGGTCAGAAGCGGGCGGAAGATCCCCGAGGCGATCCGGCCGAACGCGCTGTACGGATCGATCAGGGCGACGACCAGCCCGGTCCAGCCGGCCGCCACCCCGCTCGCCGTGCCCCAGAGAAAGAGCCTTCGCAGCCAGATATGCGGCGGCGCGTAGCGGAACACTCCCTTGCTCCGCAATCGCAGCACCGACGCGAGGCGAGCAATCACATCCTGCAGGATTCCGAGCGGACAGATGACTGAGCAGTAGATCCGCCCCGCGGCGAGCGTTGCGGCGGCGATGACGATGCAGGCGAGCGAGAGTGAGGCTCCGGTTGCTGACGCGACCAGCGACGGCACGAACTGGACGGATGCCAGCCAATGCCCGAATCGAGGTGGAACGGATCCGCGGAAATCGACCAGTGCCGCCATCAGGCCGGCGAACATTGCCAACGCAAGGCCGACGCGCAGCAGTTTCAGGCGATTCTGCACCGGGTTAGCCCAGCTTGAACCGGCGGATCTCGACTTGATCGAGATTCATCGTGCCGAGCTTCATCCGATCGCCAATCTCAACGTGCCGCACTTCCGCCGGCTGGTGCCCGAGGAGTCTGGCCGCGGCGGCGTCCAGTGCCACGATGTCGGTCGACGCGAGCAGCATGCGCATTTCGACGAGGTCTTCCACAGAGGTGCCGCGCGGACCGTTGCTCAACATCGGGTGATAGGCGTCGAGGATGTTGAGGCTCGGCTTCCTGAACGTAAGGAAGTCGGCGATGGTCTGGTGAAGGTCGTTGCGGTGATAAGTGCCGCGATCCCAGACCACGCCCATCAGATTCTTCATCCCGGCGGTCATGAGCGAGCCGCTGTGATGTTTGAGCACAGGGACGTTGATGAAGACGTCGCTGTCCAGCACGAGCCCGTGGACTCTGGCATTCTTGAGGCTCACACCTCCAGGAATCGCGACTTCACGGTAGAGACTCTTGTCCTTGCCGTTGACAACGATTGCGCCGGCGTCCCTGGCGGCCTTTTCGATTCCACTATTCGCATACGTCAGCTGCCATTGGTCGCAGGGATTGTCGAAGACGCTGACCGACTTTGCGCCGGCCGCGAGGCAGAGCTGCGTGAGATGGCCGACGATTTCCGGATGCGTGTTGGCTCCGCGCTCCGGCGGCGCATCCCAGCCGATGTTGGGCTTGATGAGGACCGTCTGGCCCTTGCTCACGAAGGCTTCGATGCCGCCGAGCGAGGCCAGAGCCTTGTCGAGCATCGCAACGCGACTGCCGTCGCGCACGGCGACGAGCACCGGCTTGGGCGCGCCGGCGGAGGGCAGGGGGGCGTCGGCATTCCCAGCGGCTGGGGTTTCTGTGGCGAAGAGGCCGCGTCGGCCTGCGAGCGAAAACGTTGCGCCGAGCACAAGCCCGGTTCTGAGGAAATCACGGCGGCTTTTCATGGCGGAGAGACCAGAAGGTTAGGATCGTGAGGAACGTGCCGACGTCACGATCATTGAATCGCCGAACGCGTTGGACTCATTGATCCTAAATTCCGCAGTTGAGGCCGAATCGGCTCGCTGGCGCTCGCCGCCACGAGGAGCAGAAGCCTCAACTGCGGAATTTAGGTTGATAGTGCGACGACGAACCATGGCTAAAGTTACATCCATATCTGGCTATCGGCACCGCATGGGTTGGCGAAGACGTGTCAGAAATTGACCCGTTGCCATCCAAATGGCGGCCGCACGGGCAGCGCGGCAACCATTTGTCAGCAGTCATCCGTTGGGTTGCAGTGGGGACATTGTGGAGTCTATGCTGGTCAACATGACACCGCTGGAATTCCAGGACATCGCAGGCCGCCTCGCTCAGTGGCGGTTTCCCGAGCACCTCGACGGCGTTGTCGGAATCGCCACGGGAGGCGTGGTGCCTGCGGCGCTGGTCGCGCAGCGGCTCGGCCTGGGATTGAAGGTCATTTCGCTCAACTACCGTGACGACGCCAACGAACCGCGTTTTGCCGAACCGAAACTTCTTTCGGCGGTGCCGGACCTCGGTGGCTGGAAACGCGTGTTGTTGGTCGACGACGTCTACGTCTCGGGCAAGAGCTGGAATGCGGCGCGGTCGCTGCTGCCTCAGGGGATCGACGTCCTGCCGTTTGTGCTGAAAGGCAAGGTGGACTTCGCGCTCATCCGCGATGTCGACGGCTGCGTGCAATGGCCCTGGCGGGCAACCTAGCGGACTGCGTCCACACGTTGCCTAGCCCGCAATTTCGCAGTCTCGGTCGTCGTCACAATCATTCTTCCACTATCGATTGGGGCGTCGGCAAAGGTCGCAGTTTTTGCGGGCTAGCCAAAATGGCTGCGCCATTTTGAAGGGGAGATGTCCGACCCGGATCGTGCGGCTTGTCCTCAAAACGCTTCAGGCGCATTCGGGACAACGCGCGCCAACCGGATCATTCTGTTCCGTCGGAGCCGCCCTCAGGGGCCGGCAAGGATGCGGTCGATTGCGGCGAGTTCGCCGCGGTCGAAGGCGAGGTTCTTGATCGCGCCAAGATTGTCCTCGATCTGGCTGACCTTGCTGGCGCCGATGAGCGCGGAAGTGACGGCAGGCTGGCGGAGCACCCAGGCGAGCGCCATCTGGGCGAGCGTCTGGCCGCGCGCCTGCGCGATGATGTCGAGCTGCCGGGTTTGCGCGAGGACTGCGTCGGTGATGTGTTCCGGCCGGAGGAACCGCGGATCCCGCGCAGCGCGGGCGTCCGCAGGAATCCCGGAAAAATACCGGTTGGTCAGCATGCCCTTTGCCAGGGGTGAAAATACAATGCTGCCGATGCCTTCATGCCGGAGCACGTCGAACAATCCCTGTTCGGGCGTGCGTTCGAACATGCTGTAGCGCGGCTGGTGGATGAGGCATGGAGCACCCATTTCCCGCAAGAGTTGCGCGGCTCGGGCGGTCTGATCGGGATCGTAATTGGAGATGCCGGCATAGAGCGCCTTGCCGGTGCGCACCGCGTGGGCAAGCGCACCGCACGTTTCCTCGAGTGGCGTGGACGGGTCGGGGCGATGACTGTAGAAGATGTCCACATATTCGAGCCCAAGGCGTTTCAGACTCTGGTCGAGGCTGGCGAGAAGGTATTTCCGGGAACCCAGATCGCCGTACGGGCCGGGCCACATGTCGTAGCCGGCCTTGGTCGAGACGATCAGTTCGTCGCGGCAGCCGGCGAGGTCCTCGCGCAGGACCCGACCGAATGTCAGTTCGGCCGCGCCGCCCGGCGGACCGTAATTGTTGGCCAGGTCAAAATGCGTGATGCCGAGATCGAAGGCGCGCAGGATGAGGGCGCGGCTGTTGGCGAAATCGTCGGACGCGCCGAAATTGTGCCAGAGGCCGAGCGAAAGCAGCGGCAGCTTGATCCCGCTCCGGCCACAGCGGCGGTACAGCGTGGGATTGGCATATCGGGTGGAAGCCGGCTGGTGAGGCATGATTCAGTCAACTTGGAGGGTTTTGATCGCGGAGTCCCGCCCGAAAATGGCGATGAAGGTGCTATAAGGCTGTCGAACGGGCGAGACTGCGCCCCTACGGGACCTACCACCGTCGCGGCATAGGAGAATTGTGTCGCAGTCGAAGGTAGGGGCGCGATCTTGTCGCGCCCTGCCGTAGCCTTGGCGAAGGCTGGTTGCGCCGCTACGGTCTACCGTCAATCGGTATATGCGCCGCGGCGAAGCTTGCCGTCATGCCTCGGGGCTTGCCGCGAGGTGCGGCGATGCCTAGCCTGCGCATTTCGTGGAGACGCGGCGCCCTCGCCGCGTATGCCTCCAAAGAACGCGACGAGGGCGTCGCGTCTCCAGGACACAGCGTGCATCACAGGATCATTCTGAGTATGCTAATATCGGTTCGGATCGTTCATGTTTGCGACGATTTTGCATCCTCGACGGCAAGACCGGACAGCCAAGTAGCGCCAGTCTTCGACTGGCGGGAATCGCCGGTCACAGACCGGCGCCACCTTCGGTTGCGGCGGAGCCGCGCTAAGAAATATCCGGCCTAGACAACCGCCGCATTCCGCGTGCCATGCCAGAGCAAAATCCCCCCGCCGCAACCCCGACCCTGAAACGCAATCCGGGCGTGCGCTTCGACTGGCCGGGGTTGGTCTGTGGAGCCAGCCTCGCGGCCGGGGCGATCGCGGCCTATTGCGGTGCCTTCTCGGTGCCGATGTTTTTCGACGACAACGACGCGATCGTCAACAACGCGACGATCCGGAACTGGAGCACCGCCCTTTTGCCCCCGGGCAACACGACCGCAAGTGGACGGCCCATCCTGAATCTGTCCCTGGCGTTCAACTACGGCATCAGCGGGACGGCGGTGTGGAGTTATCATGCCGTCAACCTCGCGATCCATATTTTGGCTGGGCTGACGCTTTTCGGAATCGTCCGCCGGACCCTTCGACTTCGCTCAGGGCAGGCCCTTCGACTTTGCTCAGGGCAGGGGCTTGCGCGGCAGGGACACCAGGATGCCTCTGCCATTGCATTCTCCGCAGCGCTGCTCTGGACCTTGCATCCGGTGCAGACTGAGTCGGTGACCTACATCGTCCAGCGCGCGGAATCGCTGGTGGGGTTGTTCTACCTGTTTACATTCTATTCTTTCATCCGGGGCGTCGAGGCGGACGGTCAACGCAAACATCTCTGGTTCGGCCTCTGCGTCGGTGCCTGCATCCTCGGAATGGGCACGAAGGAGGTGATGGTTTCCGCGCCGCTGATGGTGCTGCTCTACGACAGGACGTTTGTGGCGGGATCGTTCCGGGATGCCTGGGCCCGGCGCCGGTGGTTGTATCTTGGACTGGGGGCTGCATGGATCCCGTTGGTCAGCCTGGTGGCGGAAACGGGTTGGAATCGTAGCGGCTCGTCCGGCTTCGACGCCGGTGCAACGCCATTGCCGTATTGGTTGACTCAGTTCGAGGCGATCACGCGCTATCTGTGGCTGTCGGTGTGGCCCCATCCGCTCATTTTCGAATACGGCACGTTCTGGGGAAAGCTCTCGGCAGAGGTGGCGCTTTACGCGCTGGTTGTGGTGGCGTTGGCGCTGGCGACACTGGTCGCGCTGTGGCGGAGACCGGTGCTTGGTTTTCTTGGCGCCTGGTTTCTCGTGATTCTATCGCCTACGAGTGTCATGCCGGGGCGGGTCCAGATGATTGTCGAACACCGGATGTACCTTCCGCTGGCGGCGGTGATCGTCGCCGGTGTTGCCGGCCTGTACGCGGTGATGCAGAGAGTGCGGGGCTACGGACCACGGGACCACGGACCACAGGACGGCGGACCACGGGACCACGGACTGGTTGCGTTGTTGTCAGTAGTCCCGCGGTCTTGTGGTCCTGTGGTCTTTGTGGTCCTTCTACTGGCACTTGGACTGGGTCTGCTCACCGCACGGCGCAACCAGGACTACCGGAGTGAACTGGCAATTTGGAGCGACACGGTGGCGAAGCGGGCGAACAACGAGCGTGCGCATTTCAACCTGGGAGTCATGTGGTCGCGGGTGCCCGGGCATTTGAATGACACGATCGCGCAGTATGAGGAGGCGCTGCGCCTGAAGCCGGATTACGCCGAGGCGCACAACAACCTTGGGGCCGTCTGGGCGAAGATGCCGGGGCGCCTGAATGACGCGATCGACGAGTACAAGACCGCATTGCGCCTGCAGGCGGATTTTGCCGAGGCGCACCACAACCTTGGTCTTGCGTGGGCGCAGTTGCCCGGGCGTTTGAACGACGCGATCGACGAGTATCAAATCGCGCTGCGCCTGAAGCCGGATTCTGCCGAGGCGCACACCAACCTGGGTCTTGCGTGGGCGCAGTTGCCAGGGCGTCTGAATGACGCGATCGCACAGTATGAAATCGCGCTGCGCCTGAAGCCGGATTCTGCCGAGGCACACAACGACCTTGGCCTTGCGTGGGCGCGGATTCCAGGGCGCCTGAACGACGCGATCGCGCAATATGAGGCGGCGCTGCGCCTGAAGCCGGACGATGTCGAGGCCCACTACAACCTGGGTCTTTCCCTGTCAAAGGTGCCGGGACGCCTGAACGATGCGGTCGCCCAATTCGAGGACACGCTGCGTCTGAGGCCGGACAATGCCGATGCGCACAACAACCTTGGGGTCGTTTGGGCGCAGATGCCGGGGCATCTGAATGACGCGATTGCCCAGTTTGAAGCGGCGTTGCGCTTGAAGCCGGGAGATGCCGGGGTGCCCAACAATCTGGGCAACGCCTTGTCGCAGATACCGGGGCGCATCAATGACGCGATTGCCCAGTACGAGGCGGCGCTGCGCCTGGACTCGAATTACGCCGAGGCGCATGAAGACCTGGGCCTCGCCCTGGCGAAGGTGCCGGGGCGCCTGAATGACGCGGTCGCTCAATTCGAGGCGGCGCTGCGCGTGAAACCGGATTATGCGGAGGCACACAACAGCCTTGGTGTTGCCTGGTCGAAGATGCCGGGGCGCCTGAACGACGCGATCGCCCAATATGAGGAGGCGCTGCGCCTCCAGCCGGATTATGTCGATGCGCACTACAATTTGGGCAATGCCTGCCTGAAGATGACGGGCCGACTGAACGACGCGATCGTCCAGTTCAAAGAGGCGTTGCGCCTGAAAGGGGATCTTGCACCGGTATGGCACAATCTCGGTGTGAGCTGGTTCCAATTGGGAAATCTGCCGGAGGCGGAAGCAGCCTTCCGGGAGGAGGTGCGACTGTCGCCTGATGATCCTGCGGCCCGGCGAGCGCTGGCCGCGGTGCTCCAGCAAGCCGGGGGCCATTGAACAACCGGCCCAGTCCGCATATTTCGCACCGCGGCCTTGAGGCCGCAACCAAACGTAGGGGCGCGATCTCGTCGCGCCCTCCAAGAAATCGCCGCAAACATGAACGATTCGAACCGATATTTTCACAGTCTCGGTTGTCGGCACAATCATTCTTCCGCTCTTGATTGGGGCGTCGGCAAGAGTCGCAGGATTTGCGGGCAAGGGCGAGTTTGCTTCCGTGCCTCGGGGCTTGCCGCAAGGAACGGCGGCGCCTAGCCTGCACATTTCATGGAGACGCGGCGCCCCCGCCGCGTGCGCCTCCAAAAACGCGACGAGGGCGTCGCGTCTCCGAGACACAGCGTGCACCACAGGATCATTCTGAGTATGCCAATTTCGGTTCGGATCGTTCATGTTTGCGACGATTTTGAATCCTCGACGGAAAGACCGGACAGCCAGGTAGCGCCAGTCTTCGACTGGCGGGAATCGCCGGTCACAGACTGGCGCCACCTTCGGTTGCGGCGGAGCCGCGCCAAGAACTATCCGGCCTAGACAGGCCGCGCACCCCGCCTGCCATGCCAGCGCAGAATCCCCCCGCCGGAACCCCGACCCTGAAACGCACTCCGGGATTGCCCGTGGACTGGCAGCAACTGGTCGGTGGCTCCATTCTCACGGTCGGGGCGATCGCGGCCTATTGCCGGACATTGTCCGTTCCTCTGTTGTTCGACGACAATGCTGCGATCGTCAACAACTCGACGATCCGGCACTGGAGCACCGCGTTTTTCCCACCGGCCGCCACGACCGCGAGCGGACGGCCCATCCTGAATCTGTCCCTGGCGTTCAACTACGGCCTCAGTGGGACGGCGGCGTGGAGCTATCATGCCTTCAATCTCGCGATTCACATCCTGGCCGGGCTGACTCTGTTCGGAATCGTCCGGCGGACCCTTCGACTTCGCTCAGGGCAGGCCCTTCGACTTCGCTCAGGGCAGGCGCTTCGACTTCGTTCAGGGCAGGCCCTTCGACTTCGCTCAGGGCAAGCCCTTCGACTTCGCTCAGGGCAAGCCCTTGCGGGACAGGGGGACGCCACGGCTTCGCTCATCGGCTTCTCCGCTGCGCTGCTCTGGACCCTGCACCCCCTGCAGACCGAATCGGTGACCTACATCGTCCAGCGCGCGGAGTCGCTCATGGGGCTGTTTTATCTGCTCACGTTGTACTGCTTTGTCCGGTCGGTTGGTGCGGATGAAACTGGCAGATCTCCCTCCCGGGTTTGGTCCACTTTCTGTGTCGGATCCTGTCTCCTCGGAATGGCCACCAAGGAAGTGATGGTCTCCGCGCCGCTGATCGTGCTGCTCTACGACCGGACTTTTGTGGCCGGCTCGTTTCGAGAAGCCTGGCGCCGCCGCTGGGGACTGCATGTGGCGCTGGCGGCGACGTGGCTGCTGCTGGTGGGTCTGGTTGCGAGCACTGGATGGGATCGCAGCGGCGATTCCGGCTTCGACGTCGGCATCACGCCCGGGGCATACTGGTTGACCCAGTTCGAGGCGGTCAGCCGGTATCTGTGGCTGTCGGTGTGGCCCCATCCGCTCGTGTTTGAATACGGCACATTCTGGGGTGGCTTCTCAGTGGAGGTCGCACTGTATGCGCTGGTGGTTGTGGGACTCGCAGCGGCGGTGTTGATCGCGCTGTGGCGCCGTCCGGCATTGGGCTTTTTGGGCGCATGGTTCTTCGTGATCCTTGCGCCCACGAGCATCATGCCGGGCCGTGTGCAGATGATCGTTGAACATCGAATGTACCTTTCGTTGGCGGCGGTGGTCGTCGCTGGTGTGGTCGGCCTGTACACCGTGATGCAGACAGGGCGGGAGCCGGAACCACAGGACCACGGACTACGGGACCACGGACCACGGGACAACGGACCACTGGACCACGGACTACGGGACAACGGACCACGGGACAACGGACTGGTTGCCTTGTGGTCTGCGGCCCTTCGGTCCTGTGGTCTTGTGGTCTGTGGTCCTGTAGTCCCCATTGTCCTTTTTCTCGCGTTGGCGCTTGGACTCGGTTTGCTCACCGCCCTCCGCAACGAAGACTATCGCAGTGAACTGGGAATCTGGCGCGACACGGTTGCCAAGCGGCCGAACAACGAGCGGGCGCTCGTCTGTTGGGGAGACGCGTTGTCGAAGATGCCAGGGCGGATGAATGATGCGATCGCCCGATATGAAGAAGCGCTGCGCTTGAAGCCGAATCTTTCCCAGGCGCACAACAACTTGGGAAAAGCCTTGAATGACGAGGGCCGGACACTGGAGGCGATCGCGCAATATGAAGAAGTGCTGCGCCTGAATCCGGGCGTTGCCGTGGCGCACAACAATCTGGGAGGTGCCTTGAACGCCGTGGGGAGGACAAAAGAGGCGATCGTCCAGTATGAAGCGGCGCTGCGCCTGAATCCGGATCTGGCCGAGGCGCATGACAATCTTGGGAATGCTTTCAATACCGAGGGCCGAACGCAGGAGGCGATCGTCCACTATGAAGCCGCGCTGCGTCTGAATCCGGACGATGCCCAGGTGCATGCCGAACTTGGTTTTGCGCTGGAGAAGACACCAGGGCGCTTGAACGACGCGATCGCCCACTATGAAGAAGCGCTGCGATTGAAACCGGATGATGCCGCGGCGCACTACAATCTTGGAAATGTCCTTGGAGACGCGGGCCGGAGCCAGGAGGCGGTTGCCCAGTACGAAGAAGCGCTGCGCCTGAAGCCCGATTACGCCGAGGCGCATTACAACCTCGGTCTCGCTTGGGCACACAGTCCCGGGCGCGCGAATGATGCGATCGCGCAATACGAAGAAGCGCTGCGCCTGAAGCCCGACTACGTCGAGGCGCATAACAATCTTGGAAATGCCCTCAACGCCCAGGGCCGGACTCAGGAGGCAGTCGCTCAGTATGAAGCGGCATTGCGTTTGAATCCGGACAATGCCGCAGCCCAGTTTAACATTGCGGTTGCGTTGCTCAAGATACCAGGACGCGGCGAAGAGGCCACCGCACACCTTGAAGCGGTCCTGAGGCTCCAACCCGGGAATGAGACGGCCAGAAAGATCCTGGAGAACATTCGGGCTTCCCAACCATGAGGAAATCGCTGCGATCGCAGCCGCAGTCCGTGGCAGTGAAAGGTTCTGCGGTGGCGAGGCCGACTCCAGACCCCGTCGCCGGCCGCCGCGTCGATTGGACGGGTTTGTTGAGTGGCGCGATTCTCGCCGCAGGTGCGATTGCGGTCTACAGCCGGACCTTCTCGGTCCCCCTGCTGCTCGATGACCGGTTTTCAATCACGGAGAACCTGTCGATTCACCGGTTGTGGCCGCTCTGGCCGGCATTGACGCCCCCAAATGATGCCGGGGTCGGAGGGAGGCCGCTGCTCAATCTGTCGTATGCGGTGAACGACGCGTTCGGCGGCAATGCAGTCTTCGGCTATCATCTGGTCAACCTGATCATTCACGTGCTGGCGGGCTGGACTTTGTTCGCGCTTGTGCGCCGCACGCTTCGGCGACCGGTTCTTGCGGAGCGATTCGGTCCGGTTGCGACGACCCTGGCTCTGGCCGTCAGCGCGCTCTGGACCTGGCACCCCGTGCAGACCGAATCGGTGACGTATCTTTCGCAGCGGGCCGAATCGCTCATGGGATTGTTCTACCTTTTGACGCTGTATTGCTTCGTGCGTGGAACAGGCACCGACGACAGGCCGGACTCGTGCGACAAGATCGCTCCCGCAATCTGCGTGGATCCGGCCAAACGCAGCCGGCTCATCTGGTTGTCGCTCTCGGTGCTGGCATGTCTGGCTGGCGTTGCGACCAAGGAGGTGATGGTCACCGCGCCCCTGATGGTGCTCCTCTACGATCGCGCGTTTGTGGCAGGGGGCTTCCGCGATGCATGGCGCCGCCATTGGGCGCTGTATCTTGCGCTTGCCGCAACGTGGATTCCGTTGAGCTTCCTCATGACCGGCCTGCACGTTCGGGGCGTGGGTTTTGGCGGGGGGATTGCCTGGTGGGCCTATGGATTGACCGAATGCCGGGTCATTGTGAGGTACCTGCTTCTGGCGTTCTGGCCGCATCCCCTGGTTTTCGACTACGGAATGTTTGCGGCCACTCCCCTGAGCAAACTCTGGCCGTTTGCGGTCGTTCTGGCCGCGATGCTGATGTTCGTGGTCATCGCGCTGCGGCGATGGCCCGCGGCGGGCTTTGCGGCCTGCTGGTATTTTTTGATTCTGGCTCCGACCTCGAGCATCGTTCCAATCGTTGGTCAACCGATGGCGGAGAGTCGGCTGTATCTGCCGTTGGCCGGTGTGATCGCGTTGACGGTGCTTGGAGCGTATGCCTGGGCCGGGCGATGGAGCCTTGCGGTTCTCGCAATCGTTGGCGCTGGATTGGGCCTGGTCTCGGTTCAACGCAATCAGGACTACCGCAGCGAAGAGGTGCTCTGGAGCGACACGGTGGCCAAGCGGCCGGACAACGCGCGGGCGCACAATAACCTGGGCCTCGCGTGGTCGAAGCTGCCGGGGCGCTCGAGCGACGCGATTGCGCAGTATGAACAGGCGCTTCGACTGAAGCCGGACTTTGAGGAGGCGCACACAAATCTAGGCGTTGCCCTGGCCAAATTGCCGGGGCGATTGGATGACGCGATCGCCGAGCTCAAAGCGGCTGTGCACTTGCAGCCGGGTGATTTCGAGGCGCACAGCAACTTGGGCGTCGCATTGGCAGAAATGCCGGACCGTCTGGATGACGCGATCGTCGAATACCAGACAGCGTTACGCCTGCAGCCGGATCATGCCGAGGTGCACAACAACCTGGGCGTCGCCTTTGCGCAGAGGCCGGCTCGTCTGAATGACGCGATCGGCGAGTTTGAAACAGCGGTGCGGTTGAAGCCGGATTACGCCGAGGCGCACAACAATCTGGGAAACGCATTGACGCAGATGCCGGGGCGGCTGAATGACGCGATTGCCGAGTTCGAAGCGGCGGTGGGGCTGAATCCGGACTATTTCGAGGCGCACAACAATCTGGGCTTTGTTCTGGCGCAGGCACCGGGCCGGCTGAATGACGCGGTTGCCCAGTATGAATCGGCGCTGCGCCTGAGGCCGGACTACGCGCCGGGATGGCACGAACTCGGGCGGAGTCTATTTCAATTGGGAGATTTTCAGCGTGCGGCCGCCGCTTTCCGTGAGGAGCTGCGCCTGTCGCCCGATGATCCTTTGGCCCGGCAGGCGCTGGCTGCGGCGCTCCAGCAAGCCGGAAGCCATTGAGCAACCGACGCAGGGAAGTGGGTGCATTCCTCGGGACTTGCCGCGAGGAGCGGCGATGCTTAGCCTGCGCATCCCGCGTTCCATGCCAGCGCAAAATTCCCCAGCCGAAATCCCGGTTCTGAAACGCATCACGGGATCGCACGTGGACTGGCTGGGGCTGGCCTGTGGAGCCGTCATCGCGGCGGCGGCGATCGCGGCCTATAGCGGGACTTTTTCCGTCCCGCTGCTTTTCGACGACATCGACGCCATTGTCCACAACCCGACGATACGGCACTGGAGCACCGCGTTTTGGCCCCCGGGCGGCATGACCACGAGCGGACGGCCCATCCTGAGTCTATCCCTGGCGTTGAACTACGGCGTCAGTGGTACGGCGGTGTGGAGTTATCACGTCCTCAACCTCGCAATCCATGTTCTGGCAGGGCTGACACTTTTCGGGATCGTCAGGCAAGCGCTTCGACTTCGCTCAGGGCAAGCGCTCGCGCGGCGGGGAAACGCCACGGCTTCTCTTATCGGCTTCGGCGCCGCGCTTCTCTGGACGTTGCACCCGCTGCAGACCGAATCGGTGACCTACATCGTCCAGCGCGCGGAGTCGCTCATGGGGCTGTTCTATTTGCTCACCGTGTACTGCTTCGTCCGCGGCACCTGCGCGGAGCGCGCAGATGCGGGTGGCCCACATGCGGGCCGCGTCACATGGATCTGGTACGCCTTCTCAATCGCGGCCTGCCTGCTGGGCATGGCCACCAAGGAGGTGATGGTCACCGCGCCGCTGATGGTGCTGCTCTATGACCGGACTTTTGTTGCGGGCTCGTTCCGGGATGCCTGGAGGCGGCACTGGGGACTGCATGCGGCGCTGGCGGCGACCTGGCTGCCGTTGATCGGTCTGGTGGCGAGCACGGGCTGGAATCGCAACGGCGCATCTGGCTTCAACGTTGGTGTCACGCCGTGGCCGTACTGGTTGACGCAGTTCGAAGCGGTCACCCGCTACCTGTGGCTATCGGTGTGGCCAGCTCCACTCGTGTTTGAATACGGCACGCTCCAGGCGGGCCTCTCGGCGGAAACGGCGCTGTATGCGCTCGTGGTCGTGGGGCTGGCGGCAGCGGTGCTGGTCGCGCTGTGGCGTCGGCCGGTGCTGGGTTTTCTGGGTGCATGGTTCTTCGCGATTCTGGCACCCACCAGCATCATGCCGGGCCGGGTCCAGATGATCGTGGAGCACCGGATGTACCTGCCACTGGCGGCGGTGATCGTCGCCGGTGTTGCCGGCCTGTACAACGTGCTGCGGACAGTGCGGGACAACGGACCACGGGACAACGGACTACGGGACCACGGACTGGTTGCGTTGTGGTCTGCGGCCCTTCGGTCCTGTGGTCTTGTGGTCTGTGGTCCCGTAGTCCCCATGGTCCTTTTTCTCGCGTTGGCACTTGGACTGGGTCTGCTCACCGCACGGCGGAATAAGGATTACCGGAGTGAACTGATCCTCTGGAGCGACACGGTGGCCAAGCGGCCGGACAACGAGCGGGCGCACTTCAACCTGGGTGTCGTATGGTCGGAGATTCCGGGGCGTCTCAATGATGCGATTGCCCAGTATGAAGCGGCGCTGCGCCTGCAGCCGGATTATGCGGACGCGCATCACAATCTGGGCCTCGCGCTGTCGAAAATACCGGCGCGTCTGAACGATGCGATCACCCAGTATGAAGCGGCGTTGCGCCTGAAGCCGGATTCTGCCGAAACGCGCAACAACCTTGGCAATGCCTTGTCGCAGACGCCGGGGCGCCTGAATGATGCGATTGCCCAGTATGAAGAGGCGTTGCGCCTGCAGCCGGATTTTGCCGACGCCCACAACAATCTGGGCAACGCCGTGTCGCAGCTGCCGGGGCGTCTGAATGATGCGATTGCCCAGTATGAAGAGGCGTTGCGCCTGAAGCCGGATTCTGCCGATGCGCACAACAATCTCGGCCTCGCGTGGTCGCAGACGCCAGGCCGCCTCGACGATGCGATCGGCCAGATTGAAGAGGCGTTGCGCCTAAAGCCTGATTATGCCGGGGCGCACAATAATCTGGGCATTGCCTTTTCGCAGATTCCGGGGCGCCTGGATGACGCAATCGCCCAGTACAAGGAGGCGCTGCGTCTGCAGCCCGATTATGCCGGAGCGCACAATAATCTTGGAAATGCCTGGTCGCGGGTGCCGGGGCATCTGGATGACGCAGTTGCCCAGTATGAAGCGGCGCTGCGCCTGAAGCCAGGGGATGCAGAGACGCACAACAATCTGGGCAACGTTTGGGCGAAGATGCCGGGACGCCTTGATGATGCCATCGCCCAGTATGAAGAGGCGCTGCGTATGAAACCGGATTATGCCGATGCGCACAACAATCTGGGCCTCGCGTTGTCGAAGATGCCGGAACGTCTAAATGACGCGATCGCCGAGTTCAAAGAGGCGCTGCGCCTAAAGCCGGATTACGCACCAAGTTGGCACAATCTCGGTGTGGCCTGGTTTCATTCTGGGAATTTCCCGGAGGCGGCGGCAGCGTTCCGCGAGGAGCTGCGACGGAATCCCGACGATCCCAATGCCCAGCAGGCGCTGGCCGAGACGCTTCGCCAGGCCGAAGGCCGCTGAACAACTGGCGACCGGCGCGCCCAGCGGTCGCGCTCTACCACCTTTGGTTGCCCTTCAACTTTGCCCAGGGTCCCGAGCTTGTCGAAACGGCGGCTCTGCCGCGGGCTAGAAACATACTGGCTAGAGCCTCGTCGGTACCGAACGTCCACGGACGGCGAACAAGATCGCAAGCGCGATGACACAGAGCGCTGTGGAGACGATGAAGACTGCCCGATAGCCGAACATTGAGGCGAAAACCCCGAAGGCAAGATAACCCGCTGTCGAGCCAAGCCGGCCGGCGGAGGAATAGAGATTGGTGGCGGTGCCCGGCTGGTCCGGCAGGAAATTCTGGAAGAACGTGATCGCGATGCCTCCGATAACGGCAGTGATTGCGGCGCCCAGGATCTGCAGTGGGTAGATCTGCCACGGCGCCTGGACAAACATGAGCAGGGCGTAGTAGATCACAGCGAGCACCACGGAGATCCGGATGAGCCGGGTCTGGTCCGCCTTGGTTGCGAGCAATCCGAAATAGAGCATGAACGGTATTTCGAAGGCCGGGCCGATGCTGTAGATGATTCCAACCTGCTGTCCCGTGCCGCCGAGCACGTTCAACACGAGCAGGGGAAGGTCGAGCAACCCCATCGTGCTCGCAGTGAACAGCAGGGCGAAGCTCACGAAATACGACAGGATGTCCGGCCGGACCAGCACGCGGCGCAATGGCACCTGGATCGCCGACCGTCCGCTCGCCCAGGGCTGCGCCGGCGCCACAAAGAAGATGAGGATCAGAACGAACAGGAGGAAACAGAAGGCCGCGACAAAGAACATTCCGCGGTAATGGTACTTCAGCATCACCCAGGCGGCCACGGCTGGCCCCGTCGTCCATGATATCGCGAAAAAGAGGCGGAAGACGTTCATGTACAGCGGGGCATCGCGCGGCGACACATCGGAGCGGGCCAGCAGGTCGCGGGCGTAGGCGAAGAGTTGCGGGAACGTGATCGATGAGATTCCTCCGAGCACGCAACCGATGACCATGAGCCATGCGACATTGCGGACGTAGGCATAGCCGACATAGCAGAGCACACCGGTGATGCCGCCCAACAACAACACGGCGCGCCGGGAGAACCACGTGTCTGACCAGCGTGCCAGAAGTGTGCTGATCGCGATCCCGCTCAGCGAGGTCATCGTCATGAAAATGCCGAAGACGAGCGGGCTCATCCCGACTTCGATCGTCCCAAACATCGAGAAGAACGGGGAGACGAACGCGAAGGCGAGGCCGACGAGCAGATTGCAGCCCAGCAGCACCATGAACTCTGGATGACGCAGAATGGTGCGGGCGGGAGTGATGAGGCGTTGCATGACGATGAGAAGGTAGGGACGGACCGCCGGGCCGTCCGCCAAACACGGCGCGCCCAGCGGTCGCTTGGAGACGCGACGCCCTCGTCGCGTCTCCAAGAAATGCCAGAATCCTATCGCACGACGCGGGCGCCGCCGCCGCCCATTGTCTTTTCGACCTAT
>Ga0265323_10000009_pt1 | contig 115038 bp, 80 predicted proteins | sample 41225metaG_FD_193580 | JGI IMG/M metagenome (GOLD analysis project Ga0265323, IMG submission 193580) | Rhizosphere microbial communities from Carex aquatilis grown in University of Washington, Seatle, WA, United States - 4-12-25 metaG | ecosystem: Host-associated > Plants > Roots > Rhizosphere...
TTCCCTCCCGCCTCCGTTCCCACTTGGCTGTTTTTCAGGTCTCACGCACCGCTACGCGTAAGTCCGTCCCAAATGGCGCCAGCCATTTGTTTAGGAGCGCGGAGGGCGAAGCCCGACGGGCTCCGAGGGGCGCGATCTTGTCGCGCCCTCGGAAAAGGGCGCAGCGAGACTGCGCTCCTACGGGTCAAACCCGACAATCGCAGCCGAGTATGAATCCGCCCCGGCATCCGAAATCCTGCCTTGAACATTTCGGCGCGGGGTCTTGGTTAGCGTAGCCGTGCCGTCAGCCAACACCGACTTCGTCCATCTCCATGTCCATACGGACTACAGTCTGCTCGACGGTGCCTGCCGCATCGACCGGCTGATGGACCGCACCGCCGAGCTCGGCATGAAGGCGCTGGCGCTGACGGACCATGGGAACCTGTTCGGCGCGATCGACTTCTACAACCAGGCGAAATCCCGGGGCATCAAGCCGCTGATCGGGTGCGAGATCTACCTCACGGAGGGTTCCCGCCTGGAACGCACGGGCCGCAGCGAGGAAGGCAAATCGATCTTCCACATGGGTCTGCTCGCGCAGAACCAGACCGGCTACCAGAACCTGCTCAAATTGGTGTCCGACGCCCATCTTCGCGGTTTCTATTACCGGCCGCGCGCGGATTTCGAAACGCTCGCGCGATGCAGCAAGGGCCTGATCGCGTTCACCGGATGCCTGGCTGCGCTGGTCCCCCAACGACTGCTCCAGGGACGCTACGAGGATGCCCGCAAAGCGACTGCGCGCTTTGTCGACATCTACGGCCGCGAGAACTTCTTTGTCGAAATTCAGGACCATGGACTCGCCCCCCAGCGCAAGATTGTGCCCGATCTGCTGAAGCTGGCGCACGAGTTCAACCTCAAGGTCGTGTGCACAAACGACGTCCATTACGTCCGTGCCGAGGACGCCGGACCTCACGACGCCCTGCTCTGCATCCAGACCGGAGCAAAGCTGGCCGACGCCGACCGGATGCGTTTCGACAGCAAACAGTTTTACCTGAAATCGCAGCAGGAGATGCAGGTTCTCTTCGACGAGGTGCCCGAAGCCATTGCCAACACGCACGCGGTTGCGGAGATGTGCGACCTCAAGATTCCGTTTCCAAAGGGATCCGAGCGCTATCCGCGCTACCCGCTTCCGCCCGAGGTCAAGACCGACCGCGCCGGATACCTCAAGGAACTCTGCATCGAGGGGCTCCATCGCCGCTACGGGATCCACTACGGCTCCAGGACGGTCGTCGCGGATTCGAGCATCAAGCTTCCAAACCAGCATACGGCCGAGGAGCTGTGCGAGCGCACCGACTACGAGCTCTCGATCATCCAGCAGACCGGCTACACGGACTATTTCCTCGTCGTCTGGGATTTCATCCACTGGGCGAGGCAGCAGGGCATTCCGGTCGGTCCCGGACGCGGTTCCGGCGCCGGCAGCATTGTCGCCTACCTGCTTGCCATCACCAATCTCGATCCGCTCCGGTTCAAGCTCCTCTTCGAGCGATTCCTCAATCCCGAGCGCGTCTCGCCGCCCGATTTCGACATCGATTTCTGCATGCGCCGCCGCGGCGAAGTCATCGACTACGTCCGCGGGAAATACGGCAAGGGTTGCGTGGCCAACATCATCACCTACGGAACGCTCGGCGCGAAGATGGTGATCCGCGACGTGTCGCGCGTGCACAATCTCCCGTACGCCGAGGCCGATCGTCTGGCGAAGATGATTCCCGACGAGCTCAACATCACCCTCGACGACTCCATCGCCAAGTCCGCGGAACTGCGCCTGGAGATCGAGCGCAACCCGGTGGCCCGGGAGATCGTGGAAGAGGCGCGTGTCCTGGAGGGCATGGTGCGCAACACCGGCAAACACGCCGCCGGCATCATCATCACCGACACCCCGCTCGAGGAATACGTGCCGCTGACGCTGCAGGAAGGCGACGTCACCGTGCAGTACGACATGAACGCCGTGTCGAAACTGGGCCTGCTCAAGATGGATTTTCTCGGGCTCAAGACGCTCACGGTCATCGCCGACGCCGTCGAAAACGTCCGCCGGACCGCGAACCCGGCGTTCGACATCGAACAGATTCCGCTCGACGACGCGAAGACCTTCGCCCTGCTCAACTCCGGCCGCACAACCGCCGTGTTTCAACTCGAGTCGAGCGGCATGCAGGCGCTCTGCCGCCAGCTGCAGGTCTCCACGATCGACGAGATCATCGCGCTCATCGCCCTTTACCGCCCCGGCCCGATGGAGTGGATTCCCGACTACATCCGCGGAAAGAAGGATCCGTCGACGGTCAAGTTCCCGCATCCCCTGCTCGAAGACGTGTGCCGCGAAACGTACGGCGTGATGGTCTATCAGGAACAGGTCATGGAGGCCGCGAAGGTCATCGCGGGCTATACGCTCGGCGGCGCCGACATGCTCCGCCGCGCCATGGGCAAGAAGGATCCCGTGGCCATGGCGCAGGAACGCGGCAAGTTCGTCGCCGGCGCCAGGACGATGCACGGCATCGACGAGACGGTGTCCGACGCGATCTTCGACATTCTCAACAAATTCGCCGGCTACGGTTTCAACAAATCCCACTCCGCAGCCTATGCGATCCTCAGCTACCAGACCGGCTATCTGAAGGCGAACTTCCCGGTCCAGTTCATGGCCGCAGTGCTCAGTTCCGAGCTGGGAAACGCCGAGAAGGTCTCCCATTTCATCGACGAGGCGCTGGCCTTGGACATCCCGGTTCTCGGTCCCGACGTGAACGAATCCCGTGAGATGTTCACACCGGTGATTCACCAGGCAGCGGGGAGCCAGGCGTCGAGCGTTGAGAGCGGGACCGCTGCGACGGCCCCCTCGACTCAGTACTCCTCCGCGCCGGCCGCAGCCATCCGTTTCGGACTCGCCGGGATCAAGGGGGTCGGCGAGCAGGCGGCCGAACGCATTCTCGCCGAGCGCGAGGCAGGCGGACCGTTCCGCGATTTCCAGGATTTTCTTCTGCGCATGGATGCCCGTGCGATCAACAAACGGGTTCTTGAGAACCTGATTGCCACCGGGGCGTTCGATTTCAGCGGCGGGGCGCGCGAGGAACTCTTCGCCCAGATTGACGAATCCCTCTCTGCCCTCGGCGAACTCGTCCGCAAGTATCCGGCGCTCCGCCCGGACGCCCCGGAGACCCGCCGTCCCCCGGAGTCCGTCGAAACGATGCTCTTCGACCTCCCGGATTCCGCCGTGCCGGCGCCGCCTCCGGATCGCGCCCGGCTGGCGGCGGAGTTTGCCGAGCTGTTGCGACACACGCGCAAGGCGCCCGCGCCAGCGTCCGCCGTCGATCCTGGCGACCATGGCATGCTCGACCTCGGCGCCGGGGCGCACGCCGCCGCCCGGACCAATGGTGCCAGGTCCCCGGGCACGCCGGCGCCGGACCGGCAGCTCACCGCAGCCACGCGGCTGCAGTTTGAAAAGGAACTGCTCGGCTTTTACATCTCAGGCCATCCGATGAACGCGTACGCCGGGCTGGCCGAGGCCATCAACACCGTGCCCGAGGACCAGGTCCGCGACCTGGCCGACCGCAGCGAATTCCGCCTGTGCGGGGTGGCCACGGCGATCACCAAAAAGCTCTCAAAGAAGGACAACCGCCCCTGGGCTGCGTTCACCCTCGCAACCAAGCGCGCCGCGCTGCCGATGAACCTGTTCTCGGAGGCCTACGAGGAATACGCGAAGAATCTCGTCGCAGAGACACCCGTACTCGTCCAGGGTAACGTGCTGGGCGGCACCGACGGAGTGCGCATCAACGTTCGGGAGTGCTACCCCCTGGACCAGACTGTGACATCGCTCGTCAAAAAAATCACGTGGTTGCTGTATCCAGATAGTCCTGACCTGGCCGCGTTCCTGCGTCTGCTGCGCGGCACGGTTGACGGGAACTACGGCGACACCCGCCTGGAATTTGGTTTCGTTTTCGAGGGGCGCATCGCGTCCTTCGCCGAGGTATCCGCCGGGCTCGGATGGAAACTGGTGCCGGCCGATTTTCAGCGGCTGCGCGCCCACCCGGCCGTCGCCGGCACGCTCGTCGAGACAAAGCGCCTGCAGCTCCGGGAAACGCGGCGCTGGGGCCGGCGTGGATAATCCGACATCCATGCACGCACCAGTCGCCACCTACCGCATTCTCGTCATCGACGACACTCCGGCGATTCATGAGGATTTCCTCAAGATCCTCGCCCCGCCGGCGTCCTCCGCCGAGCTCGGCGACATGGCCGCCAGCCTTTTTGGCCAGACGCAATCCGAGCCGGCTCTCCCCTGCTTCGAAGTCGTGTCCGCCCTGCAGGGCGAGGAGGGCCTCAAGCGCTCGATCGAGGCCCAGACCGCCGGCCGCCCGTTTGCCCTGGCCTTCGTCGACATGCGCATGCCGCCGGGATGGGACGGCCTTGAGACCATCCGCCATCTTTGGGCTGCCGATCCGCAGCTGCAGATCTGCCTCTGCACGGCCTATTCGGAGCACAGCTGGACCACGATCACGACGCAGCTCGGCCTGTCCGACCGGCTGGTCATACTCAAGAAACCGTTCGACAGCATCGAGGTCCTGCAGCTGGCGCACGCCTTCAGCGCCAAATGGGCGGTCGCACGCCAGCTCCAGACCAAGCTCGAAGAACTCGAGCGGACGGCGCAAATCAGCGCAACCGCCCTCGCCAGCTCGGACCGGCGTTTCTCCGCCGCCTTTCTTGGAAGTCCGATCCCCTATGTCATTCTGACGCTGCCGGGCAACGAGATCGTCCTCGCGAATCCCGCGTTTGCCCTGCTTACGGGCCAGACCGCGACGCCTGGACAGGCCTTTCTCGGTCTTCCGTGCTGGCCCAGTCCAAATCCGCTTCCGGCCGCGCTGGCCGCGCTCGCCGAGGGCCAGCCGGTCGACGAACTCACGCTCACCGTCCAGCCTGCCGCCGGGCCGCTCCATACGTTGCGGGTCTCCGCCTCGGCGTTCGTCGACGGCAGCCAGAAGAGCGCCCTGCTCCATTTCGACGACATCACGGAGCAGGCGCGGCTGCACGAACAGTTGCTCCACGCACAGAAGATGGAGGCGATCGGCGAGTTGTCCGCCGGCATCGCCCACGATTTCAACAATCTGCTCACCGTCATCCTGGGCTACGCCTCCAGCACCGTCGCCGATCCGCTTCTCCCGGAGCCCTTCGCCGCGGAACTGCAGGCCGTGGTCGACGCGGCCAAGCGCGGCGCCGAGCTCACCCGCCAGTTGCTGCTTTTCAGCCGGCGCCAGCCCGCACAATTCACCGCGGTCGATCCGGGCCGGGTCGTCACCCAGCTCCACAAGATGCTCTGCCGGCTTGTTCCGGAGAACATCCATCTCGACTGGCACTGCGCCGCCGGCGGGCCGCTCGTCCGCGCGGACAAGGGAAACCTCGAGCAGGTCGTGATCAACCTGGTGGTCAACGCCCGCGACGCGCTCCCCGGCGGCGGCACGATCCGCATCGCTCTCGACCGCGTTCAACTCGCTCCCGCCGACACCCGCCGCCATGCCGATGCCCGCGTGGGCGACCATGTGCGCCTGACCGTCGCCGACACCGGCGTCGGCATTCCGAAGGAGTATCAGTCGCGCATCTTCGAGCCCTTCTTCACGACCAAGGAACCGGGCCGTGGCACCGGGCTCGGCCTCTCCACCGTCTACGGAATCGTCCGCCAGCACGAGGGGTGGATCGAGCTCGATTCCGCGCCCGGTCGCGGAACCCGGTTCGAGGTGTTCCTGCCGGTCCTGCCCCAGCTGGCGCTCAGGCCGTCATCGCTGTCGCCGTTCCAGGATCCCGCCGCCCACATTCCACCCGCACGGGTGCTCCTCGTCGAGGACGACAACACCCTGCGCACGTTTCTCGACATCGTCCTGCGGCGCGAAGGCCTCGTCCTCACGACGCACATGGATGCAGACTCCGCCGCGGCCGCCTGCGAGGCCTGCGCCGCCGATTTCGATCTGCTCGTCACCGACATCGTCATGCCCGGCAAGCTCGACGGCACCGACCTCGCCAGGCGCCTCCGCCGCCAGAATCCCGCGTTGTGCGTCCTGCTCATGACCGGCTACAGCGAACAGCTCCTTCAGGGCCTGGTGCTCGACGACAACGGCCCCGCGCCGCACCTGCTCCGGAAGCCATTTGACCGCTCCTCGCTCCTCGCGGCGATCCAGATTGCGCTCGCCAGCCGCCCGTCGGCCGGCGCCAAACCAGGCCCATAGCTGCAATCGCCGGCGGGCGGCGCGTCACCTGGAGGAACGCGCGGCTGCCGAGTCCCGGCCGTCGGTTTCACAAGGTCCGTCGGAAAAGCGCCGTCGCCGCGAACATGGCCAGCGCTGCGAAGACCGCCAGGAACGCCAGGTCGAAACCGATCGCCCCAAGCCCTGTGTTCTTCAGGAGCAGCTCCTTGAAGCCGTGCACGGCGTAGGTGAACGGATCCACCGCCGAGATGACCTTCATCCACCCCGGAAACGCGTTGGTCGGATAGACCGCTCCGCTCGGAAAATAGAGCAGCGTGTTGAGCACCCCCATCATGGCGCGCGGAACCAGCGGATCGTTCACCCGCACCATGAACAGGAACATCATGCTGATCAGCGCCAGCGCCGTCAGCACCACCAGAACCAGCATCTGAACCAGGCGGAACGGGTTGAGCGGATCCGGTATCCCGGCGATCAGGGAGCCGCACGTGACCATCACCAGTCCGGCGAGGATCGCCTTGACGGCGCCCGCCAGCGTGAATCCCAGGATGAGCTCGTGCTTCCGGATCGGCGTCACGAGATAGCCTTCGTGGAGCCCGCGCGCCTTGTCGTCGATGAAGATGATGCCGCCGCCGATCATCGCGGACACGAAGATCGCCAGGACGATCGTGCCCGGCAGCAGGTACTGGATGTAGGGCACGTAGGGATAGATCTCGACCACCGAGAGCGTGGCGTTCGCCGTGAACCGCGGCGCGGGCGACCTCTGGTTGTAGGCGCCGAGCAGCTGGTTGAGCGCGCCTTCGAGCGACGCCGCGGAGAACTGGTCCGTATTGTCCTCAACCAGCGCAATCCGCGGACTGGCGCCCGCGAGCAGCTGCCGCGAGAACTCCGGCGGAATTGTCACCACGCCGCTGATACGTCCGGAGCGCAGGTCCAGCACCGCCTGGCCCGGATCGCTGTAGGCGATCGTGTCAAACGTCATGGCATTGGCGGCCACCGCCTGGAACATCTCCTTCAGGCGCAGCGCCGGCACGCGGTGGTCCTGGTCGACCACGCCGATCCGCACGTGCTTGATCTTTCCGCCGAACGCGTAGCCGAGGACGACCAGCTGCACGAGCGGCAGCACCATCGAGACGATGATCAGGGTCGGGCTGCGGCGGAAGCGCCGCAGGTCGCGTTCGATGATGGCCAGGATCCGGTGCATGCCAGGTTCCGCTCCCTAATGTCCCGGCGCCAGCCGCGCCGGCTGGTAGACCGGCGTGCTTTGAAGCGCATCGCGCAGCTGGTGACCCGTGTAGTGGACAAAGACGTCGTCGAGCGTCGTGCTCTGGACCGAAAGCGACGTCACGACAAGCCCGGCCTGGCGCGCCGCCTCCATCAGCGCGACCGTGGTCCTCGGGCCGTTGTTCGAGGAAATGCGGAAGACATGGTCGTCGGCCTTCACCTCCGCCACATCGGGGAGGGCCATCACGGTTTCCATCCAGCCGGGGGGCACGGACGACAGGCTCACCTCAAGCACGTTTTTCCCCGGAATCGACGCCTTGAGCTTCAGCGGCGAATCCAGCGCGACCAGCGTTCCATGATCCACGATGGCAATGCGGTCGCACAGCTTGTCCGCCTCATCCATGTAGTGGGTCGTGACCAGGATCGTCAGGTCGCGCTCCCGCTTGAGCCGTGAAAGCATCTCCCAGACGGCGACGCGCGACACCGGATCGAGTCCGGTCGTCGGTTCGTCGAGGAAGAAGATCCTCGGCTCGTGCACGAGCCCCCGCGCGATCTCCAGCCGCCGGCGCATTCCGCCCGAGAACGTCCTCACCGGCTTGTCCAGCCACGGCAGGAGGTCGACCGCCGCCGCCAGTTCCCGGATCGTGCGCCGCCGTTTCTCGCGCGGGATGCCGTAGAGCTTGGCGTAGATGCTCAGGTTCTCCTCGGCGCTCAGGTCGAGATCGGAGGTCATCGCCTGCGGGATGACGCCGATCGACTGCCGGACGGCGTTCGCCGATTCCAGCACGTCGTGGCCGTTCACGCGCGCCCGGCCCGAGGTCGGCGGCACCAGCGTGGTCAGCATCCGGATCAGGGTCGATTTGCCCGCCCCGTTCGGCCCGAGCAGGCCGAAGACCTCCCCATGATCCACCGTGAAGCTCAGCGCGTTCACCGCGCAGAAATCGCCAAAGCACTTCGTCAGCTTCTCAACCTCGATGTCGAACATGGAGGCGCTCAGGATTTGCCGAGCGGAAGCGTGACAAACGCCGTCATGCCCACGGCGAGACTCCGGTCGCGGTTGTCGCAGCGCACCCGGACCTCGAACGTCCGGATGTCCCGCTTCGTGCGGCTCACGTCCCGCTGGGTGGCGTAGTCGGCGTCCGCGCGGCGGTAGAACACCGTGCCCTCGCGCGCCGCCCCCGAGGGAAGCCGCACCGTCACTGTATCGCCAACATGAATACGATCGATGTAGCCTTCCTCGACGTCGACGCGTACCCACAGGTTGTCGGGATCGATCAGCGTGATCACCGCCTGGCCCGCCGCAACGACCTCGCCCGGGCGCGCCGCGCGCACATCCACGACGCCCGCCATCGGCGCGCGGATCTCGGTCTCGCCGAACTGGACCTTCGCCCGGTCCCGCTGGGCTTCCGCGGCCGCCAGCTGGTGCCCCCCGGCGTCCACGGCCGCACGCCGCGCCGCAGTCTGCTCGGCGTTCGCCCTCGCAAGCCCGACCGCGGCACCCGCCGCCTCCGACTGTTTCCGGAGCGATTCCACCCGCGCCTTGGCGCCCTCAAACGTCGTGCGCGCCAGGTCCAGGGCCTGCGGCGGCTCGACGCCCTGCCGGTGCAAGTCCGTCTCGCGCTCAAAGGTCAGGCGGGCGTTCTCCAGGTCGGCCTCGCCCAGGGCAATCTGCGCGACCGATGCGGCAAGCGCCGCCTCGGCCTGCGCGATCTGGCCGGTTGTCTGCGCCTCCTGGTAGCGCAGGTCGGCTTCAGCCGCGGTCACCTGCGCCGCCGACTGCCGGGCGGAATCCTCGTAGAAGGCTAGGCTGTCGGCCCACTCCTGGGGCCGGATCACGGCCACGAGATCGCCCGCCTTCACGGCGTCGCCCTCCCGGACGCGCAGTTCCTGGAGCCGGCCGGTGAGTTCCGAGCCCACAATGACGTCGTCCGTGGTCACGACGCCGGTCAGCACGAGCCGGCGCGCCTGAAACGAGGTCACAAGCAGGTCGATCGCAACGGCCGCCAGGACAAGCGCCGGTGCCAGCCACAGGAGGCGACGTTTCATGAAACGCCCGGGCTAGCGGCTGATGTCGGCCAGGAACTCCGCCATCGTCGTGTAGCGGTCCAGCAGCGCGCGCGCCGCGGCGCAGCGCTCGGCCGGCGCCAGCCCGGTATTCTCGGCAAGAAACACGATGTAGCGGGCGATCCCCTTGGCGAAATTGAGCCGGCCTTCGTCGCTGATCGCATAGAAGCGCGCGCGCTGCTCGTAGCCGCGGGGGGTGTGGTCGCCGAGCGCCTTCTTCTCCGCCTTGCCGCGCGCCGCGAGCACGAACAGGAAATTGTACTCGAACCAGTACATGTGCTCCGGGCTAACCGGAAGTTTCTTCAAGGCGGCGCGGGTGACTGCGACCGACTCAAACACGTCGGTGGACTTGCCGGCCTTGCCCAGGGCGTCGGTGATGAAGACGCGGGCCATCTTCTGTTCCGTCGCATCGGCGCTGTACGCGCCCAGAAGCGCGAGTTTGACCGTGAAGTCGTACCAGGCGCGCCAGAGCGCCTGATCGGCGGCGTTCTTCGACCGCGACAGCGCCACGCCCATCTCGTACGTGTAGCGTCCGCTGGTCTTGACCTCGAGGCGGCAGCCCGTCACCGCGCCCATCACCTGATAATTCTCCGCCGACTTGCCCGAGCCGGAATGGAACCCGATGCTCGAGCCAAACTGCTTGCAGACCGTCCACTGCTTTTCGATCAGCGTCCGGAGCGCGCCGTTGTCCGGGTACGGCATGTTCTTCTGGAATCCGAACGCCGGTGCGATGAAGTTGATCGGCATGCCCATGATCCCGCAAAGCGCGAGCATGATTGCGGTCGTCTCCGGCGTCGTGAGGCCGGGCAGCTCGTCGATCGAAAGCTCGCGCAGGTATTTCCGCCCGACCCCGGTGGTGAACGCCTGTTCGCGCGCGATCCGGTACTTCTCGTCGCGCACCTTCATCTTCTTGAGTGCGGGCCAGACGTAGCACAGCAACGCGTTGAACTGCTCGTCGTTCAGCTTCAATCCGCAGGCCGCAACCCGCGCCTTGACCTTCCCGACCAGCGCCGCGTCCACCTGCGCCGCCACATAGTCGCGTTGCGCGGCGGCACCCTCCGGAACCCGTGTCTGGGCCAGTTCGGGCGAAAGGTCGAAGGTGATGTAACTTGCAAGGACGCAACCCGTGACCAGCTGGTCCTCGCGGCTGTCGTACTTGCCGCCGATCGGCTGGTGGTCCGCGTTGAAACTCCACGCGATGCCACGCCGGTGGAAACCGGTCCTGAGCTTCGACAGCACGCAGCCGTGGCTCATGCCCTCAACGCTCTGGCCCTGGTGTCCCTCGGGCACGCTGCTCCCGATGAACGGGAACGGAACGGTGTCGAGGCGCCCTTCAAGCATCGCGTTCACATCGAAGACCAGCTCGCGCGGAATGGAATTCTGATTGGCGGTGACTCCGATTTCGAGCGCGCTCATCGCCCATTCGACGGCGGGCCAGTGCAGCGTCGTGAAGCGCGCGCCAATGCCGAGCGTGCTCTGGCCCAACCGGGCGCCGGCCGTCGGGAAAATGGTCGATCCGGCGTTGAATTCCTGGATCAGGTTCTTGAGCCGGAGCAGATTCTCGAACGTCGCAGGAAAGGCGAACGCACCGTTGGCAAGCGCCACCCCGTCGGCGAGCACACCCGCCCCGTCAAACCCGGCCCGGGGTGCCAGCTGCCACGCGCAATCCCCGGTGGCGGCGTCCTCGACCAGCAGCCAGGATCCTGCTGCCGTCTCAAAGCCGCTCTTCGGCCAGGCCTTCGCGCTGCCATCGCCGGCCCTGAGCGAGGCGGCGAGCGCCTCCCAGTCGAGGCAGAAATCCGGCGAGACACAGGGATTCTGTGCGATCCGCAAATTGTGCTGCAAGAGGAAGCCATTGATCGGGGTCATAGTACCCCGATTGGAACAGCTGTCTCAATCCAGCGCGAGGATTTTTCCCCGGTTCAAACCGACATCAGCTTCTTCATCTGCTCCTGGAACTGCTGCCGCTTCTGGTCGAATTGGGCGGCGCGGGCGGCGAGATCCTTCGACTCCGCCTCCAGACCAGTCTTTTCCGCCTCCAGCTGCATGCGGTCGTTCTCGAGATGGGCAAAGTCCTTCCGGAGCTGCTCCGATTCCGCCTGCACCTTTTCCTCGGCCCCCTGCAGCGCCGCCTCCCGCTCGGCCACGGCCTTGATCCGCGCCTTCACCTGTGCTTCGGCGGCGTCGATCGAACGGCGGCCCTCCGCCATCGCCTTCTCCTCCTTTTCCACTTCCGCAACGAGCCGCCCCAGTTCCGCATCCACCCTGGCACGGTCGGCCGCGAGCGTCGCCTGGTCGCGCTCCAGGGTTTGCTTCTGCCGCAGGCTCTCCTGGGTGAAGCTCGCGTGCGCGGCCTCGAGCTGCGCCGTGGCCTCCTGGGTCGCTGCCTGCTGTTTGGTGAGCGCGCGCCGCTGCTGGTCCAGCATGGCCCGCTCCACTTCGAATTGCTCCGTCTGCTCGGCGGCCACCCGTTCCGCATTCGCAGCCTGCTGCTTCGCCTGCAGTTCCAGCTCGGCATGGACCTTCTCGAGCCGCAGCCGCTCCGTCTTGAGATCCGCCTCGGCATCGGCCGTCCGCTTTCGCTGCGCTTCGACGTCCGCCGTGAGACGGCTCCGTTCCGCCGCCACGGCCGCCCGGTCGCGCTCCAGCGCCTGACGCGCCTCGCGCTGTTCGGCCTCCGCCTTCGCCACGGCCTGCCTGGCCTGCGCCTTCTCCGCGTCGAGCTTCTGCCGCGCGGCATCGTTCAGCGCGACCGCCTCCTGGTGCGCCTTCTCCTGGGCCGCAAACGTCTCTTCCCGCTGTGCGCATTCGTGCGCAAAACTCTTGCTGGCCGCCTCGAGTCGCACGGCCTCCTCCTGCAGCGCGCCCTGCTGCTTGGCCGTCGCCCGGCGCTGCTGGTCCAGCATCGTGCGCTCGACTTCGAATTGCTCCGTCTGCTCGGCCGCCAGCTGCTCCGCCTTTTCCGCACGCAGCTTCGCCTGTTGCTCGAAGTCGGCACGCGCCTTTTCCAGGCGCGCCTTCTCTGCCTTGATCGACGCCTCGGCCTCGGCGACACGCTTGCGCAGCGCCTCGGACTCCGCGGTGACGCGGCCCCGCTCCGCTTGCAGCGCGGTCTGCTCCGCCACCAGGCCCGCCTTCTCGCGCTCGGCGGCCTGCGCCGCCTCGCGTTGCGCAGCCTCAGCCTTTGCCATCGCCTGCCGCGCCGCCGCCTGATCCGCGTCCAGCTTGTGGCGGGCCGCCGCAAGCTGCGCGGCCTGATCCTTCTGCGCCTTTTCCTGGACCGCGAGCGCCTGCTCCCGCTGCGCGCACTCCTGCGCGAAGGTCTTTCCGGCAGTCTCCAGCCGCACCGCCTCCTCCTGCAATGACGCCTGCTGCTTGGCCGTCGCCCGGCGCTGCTGGTCCAGCATCGCTCGTTCGACTTCAAACTGCTCCGTCTGCTCGGCCGCCAGCTGCTCCGCCTTCTCGGCCTGCAATTTCGCCTTGTGATCGAGGTCGGCAGAGGCCTTTTCCAGGCGCGCCTTCTCGGCCTTGACCACCGCCTCCGCATCCGCGGCGCGCTTCCGCTGCGCCTCGGATTCCGCGGTAAACCGGCTGCGCTCCGCATGAAGCGCGGTCCGCTCCGCCGCCAGGCCCGCCTTCTCGCGTTCCACGGTCTGCGCCGCCTCGCGTTGCGCCGCATCCGCCTTCGCGACAGCCTGCCGCGCGGCCAGCTGCTCCGCCTCCACCCTCTGGCGCGCCGCCGCAAGCTGCGCGGTCTGGTCCTTCTGCGCCTTCTCCTGGACCACCAGCGCCTGCTCGCGCTGCGCGCATTCCTGCGCGAAATTCTTGCCGGCGGTCTCGAGGCGCACCGCCTCCTCCTGGAGCGACGCCTGTTGTTTGGCCATCGCCCGGCGCTGCTGGTCCAGCATCGCGCGCTCGACTTCAAACTGTTCGGTCTGCTCCGCCGCGAGCTGCGCCGCTTTTTCCGCCTGCGCCTTGACCTGTTGTTCGAGGTCCGCACGGGCCTTGTCCAGGCGGGTCTGCTCGGCCTTGATCGCCGCCTCAGCCCCGGCCGCCCGCTCCTTCTGGCTCTCAATTTCCCCGGCGAGCCGCGCCCGCTCCGCCTGCAGCTTGGTGCGCTCCGCAACCAGCACGGCGCGGTCCCGCTCCACCGTCTGCAATGTCTCGCGCTGCGCCGCTTCCGCTTTCGCCACGGTCTGGCGGGCAAGCGCCTGCTCGGCATCCAGCTTCTGCCGCGCGGAGGTCAACAGCGCAGCCTGCTCCTTCTGCGCCTTTTCCTGGGTCACCAGCGCCTGCTCGCGCTGCGCGCATTCCTGCGCGAAACTCTTGCCGGAGTTCTCAAGGCGGACGGCCTCCTCCTGCAGGGTTGCCTGCTGCTTGGCCACCGCCCGGCGCTGCTGTTCCAGCATCGCCCGCTCCACCTCGAACTGCTCCGTCTGCTCGGCCGCAAGGCTCTCGGCCTTCGCGACCTGGGCCTTCGCCTGCTGGTCCAGGTCCGCCTGAAGCTTTTCGAGCCGCGCCTTCTCGGCCTTGAGCCCGGCGTAGGTTTCCGCCGTCCGTTGCTGTTGGGATTCGAGCTGCAGCTCAAGCCGCGCCCGCTCCGCCTGCAGTTTGGCGCGTTCGCTCTGAAACTTGTTCCGCTCCGCGGCAAGGGCCGCCTTGTCGCGGTCGACGCCCTGGGCGGCGGCCCGCTGCGCAGCCTCCGCCTTGGTGACCGCGTCTTCCGCCAGCGCCTGTTGCGCCTCCAGCTTCTCCCGCACAGCCGCCAGCTGGGCGGATTGTTCCTGATGCGCCTTCTCCTTCGCCAGAAGCGCCTGCTCCCGCTGCGCGGTCTGTTGCGCCAGCGTCTTTCCCGAAGCCTCGATCCGGGTCGCCTCGTCCTGCAGCGAGGCCTGCTGTTTCGCGAGCTCCCTGCGCTGCTGCTCCAGCATCGTCCGCTCCACTTCAAACTGCTCGGTCTGCTCGGCCACCTGCCGCTCGGCCTTTTCGGCCAGAAGCCTGGTCTGCTGGTCGAGTTCCGCCTGGAGTTTCTCCAGCCGCTGTTTCTCGGTCTTGAGCGCGCTGTCCGCCTGGGCGTTCCGCGCCTGCTGCGATTCCCGCTCGACCTCGATCCGCGTGCGCTCCGCCTGCAGCTTGGCCCGTTCGGAGGCCAGCCCGCCTTTTTCGCGTTCCAGCACCTGCTGCGCTTCGCGCTGCGCCGCCTCCAGCTTCGCCGCAGCCTGCCTCGCGAGCGTCTGGTCCGCCTCCAGCTTCTGTCGCGCCGCGGCCAGCTGCGCCGTCTGCTCCTTCTGCGCCTTGTCCTGCGCCAGGAGCGCCTGCTCCCGTTGCGCGCGTTCCTGCGCGAAAGTCTTGCCTGCAGCGTCGAGCCGGGCCGCCTCGTCCTGCAACGCCGCCTGCTGCTTGGCCACCGCGCGGCGCTGCTGTTCCAGCATCGCCCGCTCGACCTCGATCAGCTCGGTCTGTTCGGCCGCGGTGCTCTCCGCCTTGGCCGCATGGCTCTTCGCCTGTTCCGCGAGCTCGGACTGAAGCTTCTCAACCCGCGCCTTCTCCGTCTTTGCAGCAGCCTCCGCCGCAGCCGTCCGCTTCCGCTGGGCCTCGACCTCCGCGCTCAGCCGGGCGCGCTCCGCCTCGATGGTGTTTCGCTCAGTCTCCAGTTCGGCCTTTTCGCGCTCGAGCGCCTGCTGGGCCTCGCGTTGCGCGGCAGCCAGCTTCGCGGCAGCCTGTTTGGCCTGCGCCTGTTCGGCCTCCAGCCTCTGGCGCGCCTTCTCCTGCGCCTTTTCCTGCGCCAGGAGCGCACGTTCGCGCTGGGCGCTCTCCTCAGAAAGATTCTTTCCGCTGGATTCGAGCCGCGCCGTCTCCGCCTGCAGCACGGCCTGCTGTTTGGCCATGGCCCGGCGCTGCTGTTCCAGCATCGCCCGCTCGACTTCAAGCTGTTCCGTCTGCTCGGCGTCCCGGCTTTCCGCCGTGGCCTGGTGGCTGCTCGCCTGGTGCGCCAGATCGGCCTCCAGCTTTGCAACCCGGTCCTGTTCCGCCTTGAGCGCGGCCTCCGCCTCGCCGCGCCGCGCGATCTCCACCTTCAGCATCTCCTGGTCCTGCCGCAACTGCTGCACTTCCTGGTCCAGGGTCTTCGCGTGCTCGCTCAACGTGGCCGTCCACGCAAGCTCCTCCTGCAGCCGCTGCTGCGCCTCCTCGGCGCCGGTCAGCGCCTTCTTGAGCGACTTCACCTCGTTGCTCAGGCTGTCGCGCTCCTGGACCATGGCCTCCAGCTGCGCATCGGCTGCGAGCCCTGTGCCTCCTTTGCGGCCGGCGCCTCGGGGCAACGGAGCGGGATCCGCATCCGGGGCTCCCGAAAGATGCATGGCCAGCTCACCCCACCGTCCGAGCGCGGTCTCCTCGACCGTGCCCGGATACTTGTCGCCGCTGCGGACCAGCGATTCGATGCGACCGGCCAGCGACTTGAAATCCAGCGGGGGGTTGAAGACATCCCGCACACCCAGCCGGATCGCCCGGATGATTTCTTCCAATTCAAGTTTTTTGCAAATCAGAATGATCTGAGCCTCGGGCTGCCGCTTCCGCAGCGATTCCACCGCGCTGAGCACGTCGGTCTTCGTCTCGCGGTAGTCGGCGATGATCAGATCGAAATGCTCCTCCCCCAACGCAGTATCGACATCCTTCTGCGGATCCGACGAACGCCAGTACAGCGTCGCCTCATCAGCCATCAGCGATCGCACGCGGCTGCCTTGCGTTTCATTTCTGACAAGCAGAATCTTCAGGGGTGCCTTGGCGGTAGGCGCAGGAGGGGGCATGGTTAGGGAAGAAAAAACGCTGTCCGATTCCAAACGTTCCAACCAACAATCCGATTAGAACGTGATTGGAGACAGACTGCACGCATGAATTTCCGGTAGATGATGGCTGCGGTTTCCTGGGTCATTCAAATTCCGTCAATACGCTTCACAGCACTTTTGCATACGGTCGGCTCGTACGTCAACCACCACACGCCGCGCCTCGGATCGCCGAGGGCTGGGCATGGCGGCCATTTCCGAGCTTGCGCTATAGCTCAGAACTTGTGCATTGTCGCGTTAATAGTTGATCAAGTATTCCTTCTTAAATCATAAGATCGGGTTTTTGGTTCTCGCAAGAAGCGACTTCGGCCGCGACAATAGCTTCATTGGTCTCCTATAATCCGCCATGCCCTCGCCCCAAGACAAAGGCTACTTTCTCGAGTTCAACGAATCGTTCCTGCTCGCCGCCAGGACAGTTTCTTCCGGTCGCCCGCTTGCGATCGAGGAGTTGAGGGAGGCCCCCCTCGACAACAAATCCGCCGTTGAGCAGGCGCTCGGCGCGGTCTTTTCCGGAACCGGCGCGCCGACGTCGAACGTCATCTGCTCCCTGAGGCCGCGCAATCGCTTCTTCATCCTCGCGACGGAGAAGGACACGCCGAAGTTTCCATCGCTCGCGGCGATACGGGCGCTCGCAGCCAATTCTCCCTTCGCCAGCGCGGGTCCGAGCGAACTGATCGGCGTCGATGCCCGCAGCGGACTTCCGATCGATGGCAAGGCGGGAAGCCGCTGGTTTGTGGCGGGCGCGCCCAAGGAGAGCCTCGATGGCATGCGGACGACATTGGGTGAATGGAAGATTGCACCCTCCCGTCTCGTTGCCGCGACCGTCGGCCTCCTCGGCGTGATCTTGACGGAGCAACAGCGCGCCAAGGCGGGGCCGGTGCTCGTCTGGGAGCTGGGTGAATCCACGTCCGACCTTTTCCTCGTCAGCGCCCAGGGGCTTGAAGCCGTGAAGCGGCTCCCATTCGGCCTCGATCGGGTGGCCGATGGAGTGCAGGCCGAGCTGAATCTCAAGTTCAGGGGCGCCGCGACGAAGCTCTTCTTCAACGAATTGTTCGATTTTTCGGAAATCGGCCCCAGGATCGCAGCCCGTGTCACCGGTTCGCTGCAACCGGCAATTGCCGAGATCTCGAGCGCCGGGAGTGCACCGGCCGCGCTGCTGTGCACGGGTCTCGTTTCCAGACAGAACTGGTTCACCCAGCAGATGGCCAAGTCCGTGGGGCTTGCGCCATGGCAGCCCGATGTCACGGCATGGTGCACCAGCGCCGGTCTGACCTTTGCCGGAAGCACGCTGCAGGCAAAAGTTACTCCGACCTGGCTCGGATTGCTCGGCGTGATGGGTGCCGTTCAGGCAGACCGTGCCGACGCCGACAGCGTGTGGTGTCCGGCTTGGACGGTTGACGGCGTTGAAAAGGAAGTGAAACCCCGTGCGCCGGAGGTCGTTGTTCCCCCGCCCGCACCGGCGGCTCCTGTGCGCCCGGCGGCCGCTCCGGCGGCGCCTGCGCCGAAGATAATTCCACCGACCCCGGCCGCGTTCGCTGCGAGTTCCACAGCCCGCTCGCCCGCGCCGGCCGCGCAGCCCAAGGCCCCGGCGCCAGTCGCAGCCAAGCCGCAAACCGCCTCCAATTCCCCGGCTGCCAAACCGGAGAGGGAACTGCCCACCCGCGCCGCGACTCCGGCCCCGGCGCCAGCGCCGAAGGCTCCCGCCGCGCCCGTCCGACCGGCTCCCGTTCCGCTCTCGGCTGCGACCTCCGAACTCGCATCCGCAGCCCAGCGGCCCCCCGCGCCCAAGGCCCGGCCCGCTGATGAACAACCGGCGGCCCCGCGTTCATTCTTCAAGACACCGGCCGGCTTTGCCGTGATCGGAGCCCTCGTGGTTGCCATCGGTCTCAGCGTCTTCTTCTACAATCAATCGGCGACGGAAAAGTCAGCGGCGCTTGCCGCCAAGGCACAGGCTGAGCAGCGTGCAGCCACTGAAGCTGAGGCGCTGCGCAAGGCCCAACAGCAGGCCCAGATCGAGGCCGATGCGCGCAAACGCGCCGAAAACGAGATCGCCCAGAAGAACGCCGCAGCCGAGGTAGCCCAGAAGCGTGCCACGGAAGAGGCCAAGCGGCTCGTCGACGAGACCAATCGATTGCTGAACGGCCGCGGATCGCTGGTCATTGTGACGGAGCCCGCCGGAGCCACGATTGCGTTGAGCAATTTCGCCCCGCGCGTCTCGCCCGCCACAATCAAGGACCTTCGGCTCGGTCATTATTCGGTCAATATCACGTTGCCCGGCTATGATCCCGTGAATCTCGATGTGGAGATCAAGGACAACGCGACGACGGACCCCGGCGTCATTCGGATGGTGGGCCAGTTCGGCTCCATTGAACTCACGACGGATCCGGCTGATGTTGCCTACGAAATCCGGCCCGCCGGACTGCGGATTTCGCTTGGCGGTTCCGAGATCAGGCAGGGCAAGACTCCAGCGACGGTCGGAGACCTGCCCATTGGCGACTACGTCGTCACATTCAAGCGCGAAGGCTGGCCAAACCACACCGAGAACGTCTCGGTTGAACGGAGCAAGTCTGCGCATGTCAGCACGAAGTTTTCCGGCGGCACGGTCACGATATCCAGCACGCCCGCCGGCGCGCGCGTGGCGCTCAATGGCAATCCGCTCGGACAGACCCCCCTCACGCTGAACGACGTGCAGCCCGGGGAAGTCACCTATTCCCTCGACCTCCCAGGATTCCTCTCGACCACCGTCACCGGCCAGGTCGAGGCGGAAAAGCCTCTGAATCTGAATGGCCTGCTGAGGGCGCAGGACCGGATCGTGACCCCGCGCGAGCTCGATACGCAACCCCAGGCGATCAAGAGAGTGCAGCCGAACCTCGATCGCGAAATGACGGATCAGGGCGGATCCGCCACGATTTCCCTGACGGTCGATCGGGACGGGACAACCAAGGATCTCAAGGTGGAAACCGCATCGGATCCGGAATTCGGACGGCGATGTCTTGCGGCGGCAGCCCAGTGGCGGTTCAAGCCCGGCACGATCAATGGCGAGCCGGTGCGAACACGCGTCATGCTGCCCTTCAAGCTGTAGGATCTTCTCTCTGGCTTCGCTGACGGTTCCCGATCCTCATTTGCAGGCACGGCTTTGCGCCAGCCGGCAGTAGAATCAAGATTCTGGGTGTATTCATCGCTGACGCCTTGCTCGCATTTGTTTTGCTCGCAAACCCGCGAGGTCTGCGGACGCTCTCCGTACCATGGTTGTGAAGACACTGTTGCTGTGGGATATCGACGGCACGCTGCTGACCACTGGCGGAGCGGGAATGGACGCGCTCTCGACGGCCGTCGGAACCGTGTTCGGCATCGGCAAACCGATCGACGACATCGACTTCGCAGGCCGGACCGATCGGTGGATCATGCGGCGGATCTTTGAGAAGTTCCACCTGCAGGCCACCGAGGAGAACTTCCATCGCCTCGCCGAGGGCTATCTCGCCGCCCTGCCGGCCGAGCTGGCAAAACGCGCCGTGCGCCCATTGCCCGGGATTCGTCCCCTGCTCGAATCCGCGAGCGCCCGCGGCGACACCGCACTCGGCTTGTTGACGGGCAACCTCCGCCGCGGCGCCGAGGCAAAGCTCTCAAGCCGGGACCTCTGGCGCTATTTCCCATTCGGGGCGTTCGCTGACGACGCGGAGGATCGCAATCTGCTCGGCCCGCAAGCGCTGCAACGGGCCCGCACGCATCACCACGTGGAATTCGCGCCCGGCGACACCTGGGTCATCGGCGACACGCCGCACGACATCACCTGCGCCCGCGCCTTCGGCGCACGGGCCGTGGCTGTTGCAACAGGCCGCCATTCCATCGCCGAGCTGCAGGCGTTCGGTCCGGATGCGGTGTTTCCCGATTTCGCGGATACCGATGCGTTCTGGCGGGTCGTCGACCGGAGATGACACCGTCCGTCCGCCAACGGGGGGTCAGTTCAGCTTCTCGAACGACTCGACCGCTCCGCCGGAGTGCTGGCACATCCGGCAATCGCAAGGGCAACAGCGAGGAGCAGAAATCGGACTTTTATGGATGCAAAATGGGGTTGCTGCCCTTGAGTATGGCTGAACGATCGGCTGCGTGCAACCCGCCCTCATATTCCGTGGCCGGCTCAAGCCCGGCCGGGAACCCCTGCCCAGCGCATGAAGACATTCACCATCGCCATCGGATCCGATCACGCCGGTTTCCATTACAAGGAGATCATCAAGGCCGCTCTCGTCGCCGCCGGACACTCCGTCCGCGACTTCGGCACCGATTCCGACGCCGCGTGCGACTACCCGGACTTCATCCGTCCGGTGGCCGAAGCGGTGGCGCGCGGCGAATTCGAGCGCGGCATCGTGCTCGGCGGCTCGGGCAACGGGGAGGCGATCGTCGCCAACCGGATCCGCGGCATCCGCTGCGGCCTGTGCTGGAACGAACAGACCGCAGCCTGGAGCCGCGCGCACAACGATGCCAACGTGCTTTCGATCGGCGAGCGCACGGTGACCTCCGAACAGGCGCTCGCGATCGTCCGCATCTGGCTTGAAACCCCGTTCGACGGAGGCCGGCACCTGCAGCGCATCCGCAAGATCGACGGCGTTTGAGCGGATCGCCCTGCGCGTTCCGGACGGGCACATCTCCCGATTGTCGGTAGCGGCGCTGCCCGCCTTCGCGCAAGGCTGCGGCGTGGCGCGGCGTTCCGCGCCGTCGGAGCCGTTGCGATTCGACATTGCCGGCATTCCGGCCAATCTTCAGTTCAAATGAAGATCACGTATCTTGCACATTCGTGTTTCCTCGTCGAAACGTCCACATCCCGCCTCATCATCGATCCTTTTCTGAACGGCAATCCGCTGGCGCCAATCAAGGCCGAAGACGTGGAGGTCGACTACATCCTCTGCTCGCACGGCCATGAGGATCATACGGCCGACGCGCTGGAGATCTCGAAGCGTTGCGGTGCCCCGATCATCGCCAACTATGAGATCGCCGAGTATTTCGCGGCCCAGGGGGCGCAGACGCACGGCATGAACCCGGGGGGAGGCTTCGATTTTCCATTCGGCCGGGTCAAGCTCACCCTCGCATTCCATTCCTCCAGCGTTCAGGCGGGTCTCCATCCGATCTACTTGGGCAACCCCTGCGGCCTGCTGATCCGGGCCGATGGGAAGACGCTCTACCACGCCGGCGACACGGCCCTGTTCCTCGACATGCAACTCATCGGGAAGGGGGGCATCGACGTCGCCATGGTTCCGATCGGCGACAATTTCACGATGGGCGCGGAGGATGCCGCGGCCGCCCTCGAACTGTTGAATTCCAGCGTTGCGATTCCGATGCACTACAACACCTGGCCACTGATCGCGGTTGACCCGCAGCGCTTTGTCGACGCCGCCGCCCGCACCGGCCACGCGGTTCGGGTGCTCCGGCCGGGTGCGTCGCTGACGGTCTAGCCGACAACGCGGCACGGAAGCAGCGCTGCATCCTGCATTCCGTGGATGATCTTCTTGTCCGGGGGACAGAATGTGGCGAGGGCCCCGGCCAGCCGCATCCGCCCGCCCTGGTTGAAGAAATAGGGGCACAACCGGAGCCGGCCGGCTTCCACCGTTGCCACGGGGCTCGCTGCGTTCGCCGCAGGGCTCCGATAGACCGGATGCTGCACCTGCCGCGGCTTTCGATATTCCTGCAGGACGTGAAGATTGCTCGGAGCGAACTGGAGCGCGCGATCGATGGCCGCCTGCCAGTCCTCACGCGAGCAGTCGCTTCCCAGCACGACACTCCTCGCGCCCCACGCCGTCTCATGAAAGCCGCTGATCTTGATGATCAACTCCCGCTCCTTCTGCGAGGCCTGGCCCAGCTGGCGCCAATCGGCGAGCGCGCGGCCTCCGACTCGCGGACCGTCGAGCACGGCGCCGGGCGGCAGCGACGCCGGGTCCATCACCCAGGACATCGGAATCAGCTGCCGCAGAAGCTTCCACGTCCGCCCGTCAAGATGCTCCTGCCAGAAGTCCTGCAGCAGGTGATGATGGAACAGGGCCAGCGCGAGCTTCTCCTCCTGAAAATGCCGCATCGGAGGCGCAATGATCACTTCGCCGTTCGCCCAGGCTTCGGTCAGATACGGAGCCGTCCGGATGTTGCCGAGGTCAAACAGCTCGAAGAAACGGTAGATGATGTCGATCTTCTCCGGCGTGCCCTCGACATCAAAGAACACTCCTCCGCCGAGCGGAAAAATCTCTTCCGGCCGAAGACAGAAGACGCGCCGTCCCTGCTCCTGCAAGACCCCGGCCAGCCAGCGCATCTCAGGCAGGTAGGTCGCGGCCTCCTCGCTCACCACGAGCGCAATCAGCGGATTCCCGTGTCCCCGATGAAGTCCCGCCAGCGACTGGTAGAAATCCTCCACCATTCGATCTCCGTGTCCGAGGACGGCGCCGTCATCGCCGCCATACAGCCGGTTGAGAAATGCCGTGAGCCCGATCCCGCCGGGCACCGAATCGAGCTCGGTCAACACAAACCCGTCCTTTTCCAGGAGCAGATCCGGCCGCAGCACCGGGGGGAAAACCCCGCGCAAGCGCTGATCCCTGGCATGCTCAACGAGCGCGGCAGGTTTCCCGCGATCGAGATATTCCGCCACCCAGGGAGCAACCAGCGACTTGTTGCGCAAAAGGTTTTTGCCCGCAACCGATCGGAGGTAGAGCGTTTCCAGCGCCTGGTGAAACTCGAGACAGGCCGCGCCGATCTGTTCGAGCTGGGCCACCTGGTCGTGCGTCAGTGGCCACGCCTCCGGCGACAGCTGCCACGATTTTGCCTCAAATAGGGGCTGGGCACTCAGGGCGGACCGGATGTTGTCGTAGGAAAGCACGGATCGGGTTTAGGGCTCGGGGCTCGGAGTTCTGAGTTCAGGGTTCAGGGTTCAGGGTTCAGAGTTCAGGGTTCAGGGTTCAGGGTTCAGGGTTCAGGGTTTTGGAGTTTGGAGTTTGGGAGTTTGGAGTTTGGGATTTGGAGTTTGGGATTAAATCCTATTCCTCCATCTGAATGTCCTTGTTGCGCTGCCGGGGCTGGCCGGCGCGAAGCCAGGCATAGATGAACCGGTCGAGATCTCCGTCCAGCACGCCCTGGGTGTCGCTCGTGCTCAGGCCGGTGCGCAGATCCTTGACCATCTGGTAGGGCTGGAGCACGTAGCTGCGGATCTGGCTGCCCCACCCGATTTCACCTTTCTCGCCGTAGAATCGTTCCATCTCGCTGCGCTGCTCGTCCTGGCGTTTCTCGTAAAGCCGCGCCTTGAGGACGCTCATTGCGCTTGCCCGGTTCTTGATCTGAGACCGTTCGTTCTGGCAAACCACGACCATTCCGGTCGGCAGGTGGGTGATGCGGACCGCGGAATCGGTTGTGTTCACGCCCTGGCCTCCCTTGCCCGACGAACGGTAGACATCCACCCGAAGATCGCTCTCGGGAATCTCGATGTTGATGTCCTCGTTGATCTCCGCGAGGACGTCGACCGCGGCAAACGACGTGTGCCGCCGTTTGTTGGCGTCGAACGGGCTGATACGCACCAACCGGTGCACGCCGCGCTCCGCCTTGACGTACCCGTAGGCATTCTCGCCCTTGATGAACAGGGTCGCCTTCGTGATGCCCGCCTGATCGCCAGCCTGGACATCCTGCACTTCGACGTTGAACCCGCGCCGCTCGGCCCACCGGTTGTACATCCGGAACAGCATGTCGGCCCAGTCGCACGACTCCGTGCCGCCCGCGCCCGCCTGGATCGAAAGGATCGCATTGTTGCGGTCAAACTGGCCGCTGAGAAAACTCGCGAGCTCGAGCTGGTCGAGCTCCGGAACCAGGGCCGCCACCGTTTGATCGAGCTCCCGACCGTAGCTCTCGCGCTCCGCGCCCGTCGCGGCCCCGATCAGCTCCACCATGACCGTCGCGTCCTCGATCTTCCGGTGAAACGCAACCAGGCCCGTGATCGACTTCTTCAGGCCGTTGAGTTTCGCGATGTGTTTCTGGGCGCGCTCGCTGTTGTCCCAAAACGTGGGGGCCCCCATCTCGGCCTCCATGGCCTCGACCTCGCGCTGCTTTTGCTCGACGTCAAAGAAACCTCCACAGGTGACCCGCGCGTTTCTTGATTTCCTCGAGGTGGGAGAATGTTTCGGGAGCGATCATGCGAGTATGGAAGACGAGGGCGGAGGTGAATGTGGAGTGAAGGTGAAGGTGAAAGTGAAAGTGAAAGTGAAAGTGAAGGTGAAAGTGGAGGTGAAAGTGGAGGTGAAAGTGAAAGCGAACGGGAACGTGAAGGCGGGAACGAACGGCGGCGGACAACGGAACCTGGACGATTGCACCAACGGTCAGGACATGGCCGCAAACCGGGGCTGTCGGCGCAAGGGTAAAATTCGACGGCAATTCGGCGAGGGCGCATCTCCCGATTTACGGTGGAGCGGCAAGCTTGGTGATTTCGTAGCGGAGCCGCGTGCCGAGCCGAAGCTTCAGCGAAGGCTGGCGTCCGGCTCCGACGGCGCGAAACGCCCGCTACGCTGCAGCCGTCTCCCGGCGTTTCTTCCGTTCCCAGTACCAGGCGAGCCAGATGCAGATCTCGTACAGGAGGCAGAGCGGCACCGCCATCGCGACCTGCGTGATGACCTCGGGCGTGGTCAGAATGGCACCGAGAATGAACGCGGCCACGATGACATGCCGCCGGTAGTGGGCCAGTTGCTCGTAATGCAGAATGCCGAGTTTCACCAGCGTCAGGACCACGAGGGGAAACTGGAAACCCAGGCCCATCCCAAGCATGAACTTCGAGGTGAAGCTGATGTACTCGTCCGCCCGCCACTCATAGGCATCGAATCCCAAAAGGGTCGAATACTCGATGGAGGCGCGCAGGGCGAGCGGCAGCAGCACAAAATAGGTTAGCAGCACACCGGCCAGAAACAGAAACACACCCCACCCCAGCCAGGTGAACAGAATCCTGCGCTCGCGAACGTGCAGCGCCGGAAGGATGAACTGACCGATGAAATACAGCCAGAACGGCGCCGCGAGAACCAGGCTGGCGTACAGTGCGATATGGAATGCAACCATGAACCCTTCCGCGGGATTCAGGTTGCGGAGTTTGACGCGCGTCGCGCCGGGATCCCCCAGAGGATCGACCTTGAGCGTCGCAACCTGCTCGTCGCCGATCCTGGTCACACCCATCTTGAAGACGACGTGCGGCGCATCGCCGGGCGGCAGGCTCGGAAACTCGTCGCGGGTCACCTCGTAAGGGCCGAGCCGCACGGAGCCGATCATGAAGGTCACGGTCGGCTGCGGCTTGTCCAGCACGTGCATGCGGCGGATCGGATACTCCAGGATCGCCGCAATCTTGTCGCAGGTGAAGAGGCACAGCAAAAGCGCCGCGAAGATCACCACGACGCATTTCAGCAGCGCCTTGCGCAGATCCTCAAGGTGTTCGAGAAACGGCTTGCGCGGGCCGCCTTCCTGTTCCTCAGCCTGCACGATCTCCAGGTCTTCAGCCATGGGCGGAGTTGTACCGACGCGACGCCACGCAATCGGCGGTTGTTTGCATTGGGCTCATGAGTCGGGACCTGCGCCCGTGGGGCTGTCGGTCCGCAGACAAGAGGGAACGCCACCTGCGCCCGTCTGCCAAACCTTTTTGCATCAGGACGAAATCCGCCAACGGCGTGGCTTGTGCATCCCACGACCTCGCCGGGTCTGTCGAGGCACGACACGACAGAAGGCGGCGCGGACAACCGAGCCGCTTCGCCTGCGGGCCCCGGGCGCCTGGCGCTGCCTACGCTACGGCACACCCGGCTCTGGTACATCCGCATCCGCGTCCGGCTGAGCGGCCGCCTGCTTCGCCGTCCCGAGAAAGACCACATCGCGCCCGGCGAGTTTGAGCCAGCACGGAGCGGGCGGCAGCTGGCCGACCAGATAGATCTTCCGTTCGGCAACGGTGCCCTCCTGACCGTCGAACAGGATCAGGCCCGTGCCAGCCTCGGTCGGAACCTGAACGGCGATCAACGGCTTCACGGTGCGACGGAGGAATGAAAGCAGCTCCCGTTCCCCCTCGACGAGCGCAAATGCGACCTGATCCGGCGATGCTGCCAGGGTCTTTTCAACTGCGATCGCCGGCGCCGCGAGGTGCGGCTGAAGATTCCAGGCGACGCGCTGATTGCGCGGATCTGCGAATGACCAATCCGGATTCACAGCATGCAGTTTCACATCGGCGTCGTCGGACACCGGAGTGAACGCGGTTCCGCCTCCGAAGCCGATAAACCTCCAGCCTTCGACCCTGAATCGATGAACGCCGACGCGCAGCGCACTGCCAAGGACAAGAACCATGATCAGCCAGGAAACAACCGAGGTGGTCCAGAGAGCGGGCAACCGGCCCGGCAGATCGACCGGCCGCGGAGTCTGTTTGAGCGGCACCTCCGCGATCTTCCGCTTCAGAACCGCCAGCTGCAGGATGATCCGATCCTCGGACGGAACCGCAGCTCCGCCCATCGCGGCAGGCAGCTCCTCAGAACAACGCCCCGCGCCGTCGTTCCAGGTCCACCGGCGCGCAGACGGCGCGTGACGCGGGAGCAGACGGCGAAGCCCCGCGCAATGAACGACACGCAATAGCGGCGGGACCAGGATGAACAGCGCGATCCAGTTGTGCGCATTGGACAGCAATCCGGCGCGCCACGCAAACGCCGCCAGGCCCAGCCAGCTCGCCGCAAGAATCCTCGGTCGGCCGAACACCGATGGGTTGCTGGCCAGGACCTGGCGCAAACGGAACCAGAACAGCGCGGTCGCAAGTTGCTGGGCGCGCTTCCGGAGATCGGCGCACCGCTCGTTGTCCAGTGACTCCTGGGTGACAAAACCGAATCGTTCCGGACAAGATTCGGCGTACGCCAGCAGGATCAGGGAGCAGCGGTCCTCCTTCTCCGCCGCTTCAATCAGGTCCTTTGCGGCCTGATTCCGGGTGCATGCAAAGCGGGCGCGAACCCGACGCCGGGCGTCGGCGAGGGCGATGGGCGACTCCAGCGCCAGCCCCAGCAGCCGGGACGAGGCGGCTTCGTCACCCGCGTCCACCCAGCCGCCCTTGATCCCCTTCTCGAGCACCTCGGCGTAAAGTGCCGCCACCTCCGACAACATCTGGCCAGCCTCGGGATCCGCTTTCTGCACTTCAGCGACGTAGGGAGGCGCGAGCATTGCGCGCACCAATGCGGGACTGTCGTTCCCCTCCCCCATCCGCGCGAGCAGATCGTGATGGGTGACCCGCCGACCCCGGAGGACAAGCCCGACCTTTGGTCCCGCCAGAATCGCCCACGCCCCCCCCGCCAACGCGGTCTGGGTCGCAGTCCGGGGCAACTTGCTCCATTCGGGAATCCCGCCCAGATCGAACAGGCCGGTCAGCCGCTCGTACAGATCGATGTTTGCGGCGTCCGAAGCGATGAAATAGGCCAGGGTCTGCGGGTCGTCCGCATCGAAGAGGTTGTCCTCGCCCTCCTTCCAGTTGGGCTCCTGCGCAAAATATTCCGCCGCCTCGGCGATCGTGTACACGCCATCCGGGCGGGCAAAGAACCGCTCGCCTCGCGGGCTGTCGTAGCGGTCCTTCACCGGCTTCTTGTCGAGCCAGCGCTGCACTTCATGGAACCCCCAGCGGCCGTCGCGGACCGTGGTCAACAGGCCCCGCAGCAGGCTGACCTGGGAATTGTACATCGCGGGCATCAACTCGACGGCGCCCGCCCGCACCTGATATTCCCCGGATTCGTTGAGCAGCGCCTCGATCTGGGAGCGAGTCTCGCGCTCACTGCTGTTCACATCGCACTGCAGCAGATCGCCGTAGATATGCCGCCCGATGACAAACTCCTGCACGACCCGGCCCATCGACCACCAGTCCCAGGTGCAAAGACTGCGGCCGGGCGGCTGCAGCTCCAGTCCGCTCGCCTCCGGCGGAGAATAGAGCGGGTCAAATGGGATCGGGATGGGATTCGATTGCTCGTACAACGTCGCGAATTCCATGCCGCCAAGCCCGATCTGCAAGTCCCCCTCGGCAGAAGCCACGTGAAGGGTGTCGGGGCGGAGGTTGAGATGGACGATGCCGCTCTTGTGCAGCGTCTGCAGCATGCCAGACAACTGGCGGACCAATGCCTCGAAGTCCGGAAGGCCGACCGTCCGTTGCGCCGCCCACATGCGCAGTGTCATCGGCTCCGGAATTCGAGAGACCTCGTAGCGCAAGCCGTATTCCTCCTGCGCCTCGATCAGCTCGACCATCCACGACTGGTGAAGGTCCGTCAGCGATACCCAGGTGTTGCGCCGCACCTCCGTTCCCGGGCCGATCTGGGTGACCCGGATGACGACCGCGCCGCCTCCGCTCGTGTCGACGGCGTTGAAACACCGGCCGGGCCCGCCCGGAATCAGTTCGCCAAGCTGGTAATGGTGCCAGCGTTGGCGCGGCTCCGGCAGCGGAACATCCGGCACCGGGGCCGCGGCGGCCCCCGTCGGCTCCAACGTGGCGACGGACGAATCGCGGCCAGCGCGATCCGCCGCTCCATCACGTGGATCGGTCTTGGGTTCCATGAACGGCTCGGGGAGCCAGGCCAACAACGGCTCAAACGCGGTCTGAGTTAGCCCGAATGCATCCGGCGAACATGCGAGGATCGCCGGGAAACCTGCCGGCTACGCGCGCAGCCGGCCCGCCGCCTCATCCGCAAGGAAACCGGCATAGGTCGACGCGACGCCCTCCTGCAGGCCGATCTTCGCCGTCCAGCCAAGTGCGGCGAGTTTGGATACGTCCAACAACTTGCGCGGCGTGCCGTCCGGCTTCGAGGAATCCCAGACGATCCTCCCCTTAAAACCCACCGTCGCAGCGACCAGTTCCGTGAGCTGCCGGATGGTGACATCGGTTCCGGTCCCAACGTTGATCCAGTCCGGAGGATCGCCCAGCCGGAGAAGAAACGCACAGGCGTCGGCAAGATCGTCGACATGGAGAAACTCCCGCCTCGGGAGGCCCGTGCCCCAGGCCGCAACCTCGGCGCTGCCCGCCTTCGCGGCCTCGTGAAACCGCCGGATCAGCGCCGGCAGCACATGCGAGTCCAGCGGATGGTAATTGTCGCCCGGACCGTAGAGGTTCGTCGGCATCGCCGAGTGGAACAGGACACCGTACTGCCTCCGGTAGTACTGGCAAAGCTTGAGGCCCGCGATCTTGGCGACCGCATACGCCTCGTTCGTCGGCTCCAGCGCGCTGGTGAGCAGGCATTCCTCGGGCATCGGCTGCGGAGCCTGCTTGGGATAGATGCACGAGCTTCCGAGAAAAAGCACCCGCTTCACGCCGTTCCGGTAGGCGGCGTGCAGGGTGTTCGAGGCGATGGCGAGGTTCTCGTACAGGAACTCCGCCGGATACGTATTGTTGGCATGGATACCGCCCACCCGGGCCGCGGCGATGATCGCGGCATCGGGCTTCTCCGCCGCGAAGAACGCCTCGACCGGGGCCTGCCGCGAAAGGTCGAGCTCCTGCGAGGTCCGGCACACGAGCGAAACGCCGGGCTCGGCCTGAAACCGCCGCATCAGGGCGGATCCGACCATGCCCCGGTGGCCTGCAATATAGAGCTTCATCCTGGAAGAACAGCGGTGTTGTGCAACGGGTGTTGGACGTGGGGCCGGGCCGCCTTGATTCGCTTCAGCCAGCCTCCGCGATTCGCTCAGGGCTTCGGCAGCTGCGCGATCTGCAACTCGCGTTTCGCCTGATCGAGATCCGCGTCCATCATGATCCCCACCAGATCCTTGAAGCGGACCTTCGGTTCCCAGCCAAGCTCGCGCTTCGCCTTCGCCGAATCGCCGATCAGCAGGTCCACCTCCGACGGCCGCTCGTAGCGCCCGTCGTGCCGCACGTACTGCTTCCAGTCGAGCCCGACCCGGTTGAACGCCTCCTCGCAAAAGTCGCGGACGCTGTGGGTCTCGCCCGTGGCAACGATGTAGTCGCCGGGCTCGTCCTGCTGGAGCATCAGCCACATCATTTCGACATATTCCTTTGCATAACCCCAATCGCGCCGCGCCTCGAGGTTACCGAGGTACAGCGAATCCTGGAGCCCGAGCTTGATGCGCGCCGCGGCGCGCGTGATCTTGCGGGTGACGAAGGTCTCGCCACGGCGCGGCGACTCATGATTGAAGAGGATCCCGTTGCTCGCATGCAGCCGGTAGCTCTCGCGGTAATTGACCGTCAGCCAGTACGCGTAGACCTTCGAACAGCCATACGGCGAACGCGGCCAGAACGGCGTCCGCTCGGTCTGCGGCACCTCCTGCACCTTGCCGAACATCTCGGAGGAGGACGCCTGGTAGAACCGGACATTCTTCACGAGGCCTGCTTCGCGGATCGCCTCGAGGATCCGAAGGGTCCCGAGACCGTCGACATCGCCCGTGTATTCCGGGATGTCGAATGACACCCGCACGTGCGACTGCGCCCCGAGATTGTAGATCTCATCGGGCTTGAGCTCATACAGGAGCTTCACCATCTGCACGGCATCGGCGAGGTCCCCGTAGTGGAGAAAAAAGCGCACGCCGTTGACATGCGGATCGGCGTACAGGTGATCGATGCGGCTCGTGTTGAACGTCGACGCACGGCGGATAATCCCGTGGACCTCGTAGTCCTTCGCCAGAAGGTACTCGGCCAGATACGATCCGTCCTGTCCCGTGATGCCAGTGATGAGGGCGCGTTTCATGCGATAAAAAACAGAGCATAATGTCGCGGGCAGCCATGGCAAGTGCAGGGCGGAAATTTCACAGCCGCTTTCCGAGTCTGACTTTCGACGTTGTAGTTTCTCCGTCGGAAAGCCATAGTCACGCATACGTTCGCCGCACGTCGTGTCTCCGGTTGCCTTTAACGCCTCGCCTCCGACCGCCACGCCATCGCCTGCCATCCGGCCCGGGCGCATGCCGTGGATCGATCATGTTCGCACCCTGGTCATTTTCCTCGTCGTGACCATGCACGCCTGCGTCACGTACAGCCACGTCGGAAGCTGGTACGCGATGAGCGATCGCGAGCCGTCGCTGCTCGAGAAAATCCCGTTTATCCTCTGGCAGGCGGACAACCAGGCCTTCTTCATGGGCCTGTTGTTCTTCGTTTCCGGCTACTTCGCCCACGGCTCGCTGGCCCGCCGGGGCGCCGGAAGTTTCATCCGCGAACGCTTCCTCCGTCTCGGCGCGCCAACGCTCGTTTTCATGCTGGCGATTCATCCGTTCATTCTGCTGGCGCTGAATCCCTGGCATGCATCGTTTCCGCCAGCGTTCAGTTTCTATGCGAAATATGTCCGCACCGGAAGATTCGTCGGCTCGACCGGACCGATGTGGTTCACTCTCGCGCTCCTCGTCTTCTGCCTGGTCTTCGTCATGGCGCATTCACTCGGAGGCCTGGCTCGTTCGGCCGCGCCGGTCCCGCGCCCCGCTCCCACGGCCCCATCCGGCCTCGCGCTCTGGCTGTTTGGCCTGTCGCTCGGCGTCACGACGTTTCTGGTCCGCCTCGTCCAGCCGATCGGAACGAACGTGCTCAACATGCAACTTTGTTTCTTCCCGCAGTACATTGCCGCGTTTTGCCTTGGCCTTCGCGCCGCGCAAAACCGTTGGTTGCTGCCACTGGCGGCATCGCCGCAGGCCCGCCGCGCCGGCTGGATCGCGGTAGTTGGCGGCCCGATCAGCCTCCTGCTTCTTTTGCTGGTCGGTGTCCGCAACGCGCCACCGCACGCGTTCGACGGCGGTTGGCATTGGCAGGCCTTCGGCCTTGCGATGTGGGAGCAACTCACCGGTGTCGGCCTCGCGGTTGGGCTGCTCGCATGGTTCGCGCAACGGATGAACCGCGAAACCCGCCCGCTGCGCTGGCTCGCCGACCGGTCTTTCGCCGTGTACCTGTTCCATGCACCGATACTCGTTGCCCTGATGATGGTTTGTCGCGTGCTCCCGCAAAACCCCTTCCTGCTCGCCCCGCTCCTCGCACTCGCAGGACTCATCGCGAGCTACATTGTTGCCGATCTCGCGAGGCGCGTGCCGCTGCTCCGCGCCATTTTGTAATGTGGGCGAGCGGGACTCGAACCTCAGACCGCTGAATCTTTGGCATGGGTCTTCTTAAGCGGCTTGCCGTAGAAGCCTTCGACGAACTGATTCTCAAGTCTGGCTGCCTCTTGCTCGTCACGTGCAGACGCATAGCGGTCTGCGATCTTCCCGAGTTGAACGGGGCTGAGCTTTTTCACGGAAAGCGTCAGTTCAAGATTCAGGGCCTCTGCCGCCCTGGCCATGGTCTTGAGCGTGATGGATGTATTCTTCCCGTCGAGGATTCGGCGGACAGAATTTCGTCCGGTTTTGGTTCTCTTGGCGAAGGTGCTTATGCTCAGGCGATCCGCGGCCATCTTTTGACGGATGGCACTGGCGAGAGATTTTTTCAGCAGTAATGCAGCAGCGCTCATGCGGGATAGGTGGTCCATTTTTGGCCCAGCGTCAAGGGGCCCTTCTGACCCCTAACTTCGCCACTCCCGGCGCAGGCGGGCACATTCACCGACGTTCAAAACTGACTCTCGGCCCCCCGGCCAATAAGACCGTCTCCGTGGCGCTTGCGGGGGTCGCAATCAGGCAAGCACCGCATCCCGCATGGGGCGTGTACTGGGCGACGGCAACGCCCTGTGTCCTCTGTGCAGCTGCACCACCTCCTCGTGGACCAGCCGGCAGAGAATCCGATAGCTCGATGCTCCCGTAGCACCATGACAGACTCCACCCCAGGGGAAAAGATCCGGGCAATAGCCAACGTAGGCGCAATCGTCGTCGCTCCAGAGCACGAACCCAGCCTATTTCAAATCAGCAATCAACTGTTGAATTTTCCGCGGCATCGGATGACTGACGACAGATATTCCCGCCTCGCGCCGGGGCGTCAATGCGCAAGCCAGAGAATCGGACCAGCTCGGCGATTTCCGACTCCATCGGCGTCACGGCGATATGCCGCCGGTATTCCCTTTTGAACCGGCCGGTCCGCGCAACGGATCTCACGATTTCAGGTCAGCAAGGAAAGCTTCGGGCGAACTGAACCGTTTGTCGGGCTTCTCGTGAATCGCGGCCATCGTTTCGGCATTCGGAACGTGCGGCAGATAGCCGTCATCGGTTGCATGGGCGTCGATCGCGAACGGCACGCCGTTCTTCAGTTCCACCTGGGCGAACACCATGTTGACAAGCTGACCCGGAGTAAGCCCGACCTTCGCCAGGATGCGCTCGGCATTCTTCTTGCGGCGGGCATCAACACGGGTTCGGAACAAGACGGTCTTCGCCATGGCACAACTGTGCTACTTCTGTGCCCTCGGGTCAAGTCCTGGCCAAGCCACTCCAAAGCGCCGGCCCCCGTCCGCCTTGGCCTTACGAGGTACAAGGTGAAACCTGACCCCTTCGGATTAGGCCCCTGCAAAGAGTGTTCGCCCCCATCCTTCGCAAGAAACAAAACCGGAAGCATGAACGATTGGAAATCGGGTATCGGCATATGGGTTCCTGTCTACCTAAGGGGTTACCGCAACGAACGTGACCGAACCACACCAAATCCTCTATGGCACGAGATCCGCCGCGAAGGAAGGAAGAATCTTCTCTGAGAAGTTCATTCAAAAGGGGGCATGTTTCGAAGACAATGCCGCCCTGACGCTTGCCTGGAGCCGCCGTTCCCCTAGCCTCGGATCTCATGCGCATCGTCCTGATCGCCGCACAGTCCATCGATGGTTTCATCTCAAAGCATGCGGAGCCGGGCACGGCGTTCACGTCCCCCGAGGACAAGGCGCACTTCCGCAGGACGGTGGCCGGTTTCGACGTCGGTGTGTTTGGCGCCGGAACCTACCGGGTGTCGCGCGAGGCCATCCGCGCACTGACGTCGCCGCGGCGGTTGCTGCGCGTGGTCATGACGCGTTCGCCGGGGCGCTACGCGGCGGAATCCGTGCCGGACAAGCTGGAGTTCAGCAATGCGGCGCCGCAGGCGCTCGCAGACAGCCTGCGCTCCCGGGGATTCGAGCGCTGCGCGCTGCTCGGCGGCTCGCAGGTCCACAGCGCATTCCTGGCGGCCGGCCTCGTCGACGAGGTCTGGCTGACCGTCGAGCCAGTGCTCTTCGGGTCCGGGACGCCGCTGCTCGCGCACGAGGCCGACGTCCGGATGGAGCTCGACGCAACGGAGAAACTCGGCGCCAGCACCCTGCTGCTGAAATACCGCGTGATCCGTTGAATCCCCGATTGGACGAATCCAACATGACGCCTGACGACGACGCCCGGGTTGCGGGCAGGATTCTGCTGCAATTGAGCGCCGCTCCGCGGCTGCCCGACATCCTCCGGAGCCTGGGCTATCCACCCGAGGCAAGACCGCCTGCAAACATTGTCCAGTCGGTCGAGCGGTTCATGGACGAGGCGACCGCCTATCTCGAGCCGCGTGGAGCCTATTCGATGTATGAGCCGACCGTGCACACGGAGCATTCGCTCGAGATCGGCGGTGCGACGATCACCGGGAACATCGGGGAGTTCCTCCAGGGCGCCTGCCGCGTCGCCGTGTTCGTGGTGACGGTGGGGAACCGGATTTCGCTGGAGGCGCGGGCCCGCAACGATTCCGGCGACGCCTTTGGCGGCCTCGTGCTGGACACCATCGGCTCCTGGGCCGCGGAACTCACCGCAGAGGCCTTGATGGCAGCCATGGGTTCCGAGCTCGGCGCCGGGGAATCATTCACGCTCCGCTACAGCCCGGGCTATTGCGGCATGGGCCTGGACCAGCAGCGGGCCCTGTTCCAGCTCGTGCCCGCAGGGGAAATCGGAATCTCGCTCCTGCCCTCGCTCCTCATGCAACCACTCAAATCGATCTCCGCGATCGCCGGCCTGGGGCCGCGCGAACGGGTGGGAATCCACCTGTCGCCCTGCGAGCGATGCCCGCAGATCGGTTGCCACATGCGGCGCTGAGCGCGCAGCCGGCTCGTGCCGCCCAGATCTCGAAACGGTTTTCGCACCGAACGGGAACAGACCTCTGCTGCTGCGTGGCGGCGAGCGCCGGCGAGCCGATGATCGATTGCAGATCCACTCGCTGGCGCTCGCGGCCACACTTCAATTCGCTCTTCCTGGGATCCAAAATGGGGCCGGTTCTCTGAAAGAGGCCCTGGGCGCCGTGGCGCCCCCAGCCTCGGACCGTCGGTCAATACCGGTAGTGGTCCGACTTGTACGGGCCTTCGACCTTCACCCCGAGATAGTCGGCCTGCCGCTTCGTCAGCTGCGTGAGCCTGACCCCGATCTTCTCGAGATGCAGCCGCGCGACCTCCTCGTCGAGGTGCTTCGGAAGGCGATAGACGCCGACCTTGTAGCGCTCGCGGTTCCTCCACAGATCGAGCTGCGCGAGCGTCTGGTTCGTGAAGCTGTTGGACATGACGAATGACGGATGGCCATGCGCGCAGCCCAGATTCACCAGGCGGCCCTCAGCCAGCACGAAGATCGCCCGGCCGTCGGGGAAGACGTATTTGTCGACCTGGGGCTTGATGGTGATCTTCTGCACGCCCGGCGCCGAGTTCAGCCGTGCCATCTGGATCTCGTTGTCGAAATGGCCGATGTTGCAGACGATCGCCTGGTCCTTCATCCGCTGCATGTGTTCGAGCGTGATGACGTCGCAATTCCCGGTGCACGTGACGTAGATGTCCGCGTGGCCGAGCGTGTCCTCGATCGGTTTGACCTCGAACCCCTCCATCGCGGCCTGCAACGCGTTGATGGGATCGATCTCGGTGACGATGACGCGCGCGCCGAAGCCGCGGAGCGAATGGGAGGAACCCTTGCCGACGTCGCCATAGCCGCACACGACGGCGACCTTTCCGGCAATCATCACGTCGGTGGCGCGCTTGATTCCGTCCGCCAGCGATTCGCGGCAGCCGTAGAGATTGTCGAACTTCGACTTCGTCACCGAGTCGTTGACGTTGATTGCGGGCACCAGCAGCTTGCCGGCCTCGTGCAATTGGTACAGGCGATGAACGCCGGTCGTCGTCTCCTCGGACACGCCGCGCCATTCCTTGACAATCCCGTGCCAGCGCAGCGGATCTTCGCCATGGACGCGCAGCAGGAGGTTCTTGATCACCTGCTCCTCATGGGAACCGGAGGCCGATTTCGCCCAGTCGCTTCCCTCTTCGAGTTCGTAGCCCTTGTGGATGAGCAGCGTGACGTCGCCGCCATCGTCGACCACCAGTTGCGGCCCGAGGCCGCCTGGAAACGACAAGGCCGCTTCGGTGCAATCCCAGTATTCTTCGAGGGTCTCGCCCTTCCACGCGAAAACGGGGACTCCCGTTTCGGCGATGGCCGCCGCCGCCTCGTCCTGGGTGGAGAAGATGTTGCAGGACGCCCAGCGGACCGAGGCGCCCAGTTCGACAAGCGTCTCGATGAGCACCGCGGTCTGCACGGTCATGTGCAGGGACCCGGTGATCCGGACTCCTGCAAGCGGCTTCTGGCTGGCGTATTTCGCGCGCACCGACATGAGGCCGGGCATTTCATCCTCGGCAACTTCGATGACCCGGCGGCCGGCCGCCGCGAGTGAAAGGTCGCGAACTTTGAAATCGTGCTGTGCCGTGGCGACGGTGGAAGTGGGCATGATGAACGGAAATCGATGTTGATGGGTCAACCGTGACGGGCGGGGCTCCGCTCAGTGGGCCGCCGCGACCAGCTCCGAAGTCCGGTTTGTCTGCTCCCAGGAAAGATCGGGCTTCCCGAAATGGCCGTAGTTCGTGGTCTGCCGGTAGATCGGCCGGAGCAGGTCGAGTTGCCGGATGATGTTCGCCGGCTTGAAGCTGAAGACTTTCTCGACCGCGCGCGCGATGACGTCGTCAGGCACCTTGCCCGTGCCCATCGAGTCGACCCAGATGCTGACGGGCTCCGGATAGCCGATCGCATAGGCCACCTGCAGCTCGCAGATGTCGGCAAGACCGGATGCAACGACATTCTTCGCGACCCAGCGGCACATGTACGCGGCCGAGCGATCGACCTTCGACGGATCCTTGCCCGAGAAAGCCCCGCCGCCGTGGCGGCCCCAGCCGCCATAGGTGTCGACGATGATCTTGCGGCCGGTCAGCCCGGAGTCGCCTTCGGGCCCGCCGACGACAAACCGTCCGGTCGGGTTGATCAGGTATTTGGTGCTCGCATCGAGCATGGAGGCCGGAATGACCTTCTTGATCACATATTCGATCAGAAATTCGCTGATGTCGGCGTGTTTGACGTCGTCGGTATGCTGGGTGGAGATGACGACATTTTCGACCCTCACCGGCTTGTCGTTTTCGTAGCGGATCGACACCTGCGACTTTGCATCCGGTCGCAGCCAGCTCACCAGGCCGGCCTTGCGAACCTTGGTGAGTTCGCGACCGAGACGGTGTGCGTACATGATCGCCGTGGGCATCATTTCCGGCGTTTCGTTGCAGGCGTAGCCAAACATCAAGCCCTGGTCGCCGGCTCCCTGCTCCGCCGTTTCCTTGCCGGTCGCCGCCCGCGCATCCACGCCCTGGGCGATGTCGGGCGACTGCCGGGTCAGATAATTGTTGATGAAGACCCTGTCGGCATGAAACACGTCGTCGTCATGGACATAGCCGACGTCGCGAATGGCGGCTCGCACCACCTGTTCGTAATTCGGCTTGGCCTGTGTGGTGATCTCGCCAGCGATGATCACCATGTTCGACTTGACCATCGTCTCGCAAGCCACCCGGCTGCGCGGATCCTGCTCAAGACACGCGTCGAGCACGCTGTCAGAAATCAGGTCGGCCACCTTGTCAGGATGACCTTCGCCCACGGACTCCGATGAGAAAACGAATGAGTTGGCCATAGATTTCCGCAGAAGAAAACGCCGGTTTTGCTGCAGGGCAAGTAAAATATCAACATATCTGTATTTGATGATATGAGTTTTGTGCAAATGCGCCTAACCTGGATATTTCATGGAGACGCGACGCCCTCGTCGCGTTTTCGAAGGAGGTACGCGACAAGGGCGTCGCGTTTCCAAAACACAGCCTGCGTCATCGGGCCAGTCGCCGTGCGAAATATCGCACCTAAACCCCGTCGAAGTCGTGCCGTTGTTTTGCCAACCTCCAGCTTCAAAGCTGCCCGAAGAACACGATGTCCAATCCGCCAGAATCGCCTCCGCCCCCGATCTTAACGGGCCGGAGGATTCTTGTCGTTGATGACGACCGCATCAACCGCAGGCTTCTCGCCGCCATCCTCCGGCCCGAGGGGTGCGACGTGATTGAAGCGGACACCGGCGAGCGGGCGCTTGAACTCTATGCGCTGGCCCCCCCGGACCTGGTGGTTCTCGACGTCATGCTGCCCGGCATTAACGGCTTCGATGCCTGCCGCCAATTGCGCACGCGCTACGGCGACAGCGCCGCGCCGGTCATTTTCGTCACCGCGAGAGCCGAATCGGACGATGTCGTGGAAGGGCTCGCCGCGGGCGGCGTCGACTATCTGCCCAAGCCGATCCGGGCCAAGGAAGCGCTTGCCCGCATCCGCACGCACCTGCAGATCCGCCTCCTCCTGGCAGAACAGCGCCTGCTGGTCGAACAACTGAGCAATGCGAACGCGGCCAAAAACCGGTTCCTCGGCATGGCGGCCCACGATCTGCGCAACCCGCTCGCATCCGTCCGGGGGCTGGCCGAATTCCTCCGCGATGGCGTTGTGGGAGACCTGACGCACGAGCAGCTTGATCTCGTCGAGACCATCCATGCGGCCAGCAAACAGATGCTGGTGCTCGTCAACGAACTTCTCGACGTTGCAACAATCGAGGCGGGAGAGCTCAAGATCAACCCGGAGATGACCGATTCCGCTTCGATTGTGGAAAAGGCCGTCTATCTCGCCAATATCGAAGCGTCTGCGAAACAGACCAGGATCGAGATCATGCCGCGCAAGCGACCGCCGTTGCACAACCTCGATCCGAACAAGATCCGGCAGGTCGTGGACAACCTCCTGAGCAACGCGATCAAGTACTCGCCTCCGGGTTCGACGATCGCCGTTGAAATCGGTGCGGTTGATGGTTCGATCGTGCTCGAGGTCCGGGACAAGGGCCCGGGGATCCCGGAGGCCGAACGCGACAAGCTTTTCAAGGATTTTGGCCGGACCTCCGTGCGGCCGACGGGCGGCGAGAAGAGCACGGGGTTGGGCCTCGCCATCTGCCGCAAGATCGTGGAAGCTCACAACGGCACGATTACGGCAGAGAATCTGCCCGAGCGCGGCTGCGTTTTCCGCGTCACCCTCCCCTCCTGACCATGCCATTCACTGGAAAAATCCTTCTTGTCGACGACGAGCCCCATGTGAGAAAATTCATCGGCATTCTCGTCCGGCGGCTCGGTTCGCCCGTGATCAGCGAGGCCGGCAATGGCGAGGAAGCCCTGGCGAAATTCGCACTGGAATCCCCCGACCTCGTGCTGCTCGACGTGAATCTCCCGGGCATGGACGGCATCCAGATCCTGTCCGCGATCCTGGCGCAGGATCCGGAGGCCAAGATTGTCATGCTGACGTCACTCGCAAACCGCCAGACGATCGAAGAATGCCTCCGGCTGGGCGCAGTGAGCTACATCCGCAAGGATACTCCAAAGGAGGCAATCCTCGCCGAGTTGTCGGAAGTCATCCAAGCAATCCTCAAACCCACCTGAGCCACGATGCCCGATCCTCATCCAACGGCTCCGGCGGCTTCCGCCCAATCACCGCAGATCAGCGAGGTCCGTTACTCGCTCATGGAGATCCTGCGCGAGATCGAGCTGGAGCGGCGCGAATCGTCCTTTGCGATGGAGACGCTCGACCAGGTGGAAATCCAGAAGATGTTTGCAAGCCGGAGGCGCCGCGATGCCAGCCGCAAGAAATAGGCGCTTTCTCGATCTTGTCCGGAAGGTGCCGGGCTTCGGATTCGCCGACGAGTTGAAGGAACTTGTCGAGCGGCATGGCTCCGATACCCCGGAGTTGCTGCAGGCGATCATCGACGCACGCCTCCTCGGCAAGGAGGAGGCCTGCCGGCAATGGGCAAATGCCCTCGGATTCGCCTATGCCGATCCGTTCGCCTCGATCATCACCGAGGAGATTCGCACGATGATCTCCGAGGGGCGCAGCGCGCAGGAGATCACGCGGACAGCCGCAAAGATCGGCTACCGCCCGTTGCGCTACGATGGCTTGAAAAAGGTCCTGCTCGGCCTGACAACCATCGATGAGATCGAGCAGAACACGTCGTTTGAATGGGCACAATGACATCCATTTCCGGTTTGCGCAAAAATTCAGCACTGATTAAACCATCACCCGGCACACCGCCATCCTGCCGAGATTCTTCCGTTTCTTGGAGCACCGAATACCGTGTCCACACTTGACCCACAAGCCATCGAGGAGCTGCGATCCCTGAATCCCGAGGACGACTCCTTTTTACGAGATCTCATCCAGATCTATCTCGACGACTCGCCCCAGCGAATCGCCGAAATCGAACTTTCCCTGGCCGAGCGCAACGCGGAGCGGCTGACACGGGCTGCGCACAGTCTCAAGGGCAGTTGCGCCAACTTCGGGGCCAGCGATCTCCGTGCCGTCAGCGAGCGGATCGAAAAGCTCGGCCGCCAGAGCGCGTTTGACGATATTGCGCCCCTGCTCCCGGAGCTCAGGGCGGAGTTCGACAGAGTAAAGGCGGATCTTGAGGCGTTGATGGCGGCCGGTTGAGCGCCGTCCCGTTCCGCAGACTGTCGGCTGGAGATGCGGCGTCCTCGTCGCGCACGGTCATCGGTGGTCCAGCCTTCGCCGAAGCGTCGACCAGGCAGGCCAACGGGTAGGGTTACACCTGATACAATCTCAGCGCCGATGGGTGTTTGATATCGACCGGCGGGTGTTTCGCCACGTCGCGGAATCGTCGCTCACGCATGCAAACCGGAACGGTCGAGGACCCGCCGAACAGGATGACGACACCGCTGCACATCCTTCATCTGGAGGCCAACGCATCCGACCGCGAGCTCGTGCGGCAGGCGCTCGCCGAGAAAGACATTGCGTGCGAATTCGCCTATGCGGCAGGCAAGGCCGAGTTTGCCGCCGCCCTGGACAAGGACAAGATCGACCTGATCCTGTCGGATTTCGCAATGCCCGGCTACGACTGCCTGTCTGCGCTGGCGCTCGCGCAGGAGAAGTGCCCCGAGACGCCCTACCTGTTTGTTTCCGGCGCCATCGACGTGGGACGGGCGATCGAGAGCCTCAAGAGCGGCGCGACCGACTACGTCCTGAAAAATCAGCTGGACCGGCTCTCGCCTGCTGTGCGCCGCGCGTTGCGCGACAACGGCGAGCGCGCCAGACGCCGCACCGCCGAGGAGGCGTTGCACCAGGCCGAGGCGAAGTTCCGGGACATTTTCGAGAACGCGGTGGAGGGCATCTATCAGTCGAGTCCGCAAGGCCGGATCCTGGAGGTGAACCGTGCGATGGCACGGATCTGCGGCTACGCGTCGCCCGAAGAGCTCTGCGCGTCGGTGCAGGACCTGGGTCACGATCTCCACGTCGATCCCCCGCGGCGCGCCGAATTCGACCGGCTCCTGAACGAACGCGGCGAAGTGCTGGCCTACGAGTCGCGGATCAAGCGCAAGGACGGCGTCATCATCTGGATTTCCGAGAACGCCCGCGTCGTCCGGGCCGCGCAAGGCGAGCCGCTCTATTTCGAGGGCATGGTAACCGACATCACCGCGCGCAGGGTGACCGAGGACGCGCTGCGGAAGAGCGAAGAGCGGTTTCGCGACATGGCCGAGCACATCGACGACGTGTTCTGGATCGCAATGCTGGACACCGGCTGCTGGTCATATGTCAGCCCGGCCTATGAGCAAATCTGGGGGCGCCCGCTGGCTGAACTTTATGCGCAACCGGCGCAATGGACGGAGGCCATCGTGCCCGAGGATCGCGCGATGTTCCACGCCGCCCGCGAGCAGCTCACCCACGGCAAGGCGTATCGGATCGAGTATTGCATCCGGCGCCCCGATGACGCGCTGCGCTGGATCGAGGACCGCAGCTATCTCATCTGCGAACCGGCCGGCGAAATGAGGCGCGCCGTCGGCATCGCCGTGGACATCACGCGGCGCCGGCAACTCGAGCGACAGTTGCTGCAGGCGCAGAAGATGGAGGCGGTCGGCCAGCTCGCCGGCGGCCTGGCCCACGACTTCAACAATGTGCTCACCATCGTCATCGGCTATGCGCAGCTGCTGCTGGACCGCGAAACGATGCCGCCGGACGCTGTCGGGCCGCTGACACAGATCTTTATCGCCGGCACCCGCGCCGCCAACCTGACGCGCCAGCTCCTGGTCTTCAGCCGAAAGCAGACAATCAGCCGCCAGTCCATCGATCTTAACCAGACCGTTGGCGACATTTTCGACATACTCCGCCGGACGATCGGCGAGCAGATCAAACTGGAGCTGGCGCTGTCGCCGGACCCGTGTCTCGCCGAGGCGGACGCCGGCATGATGGAGCAGGTGCTCATGAACCTTGCGGTGAACGCCCGCGACGCCATGCCCAAAGGCGGCACGCTGGCCATCGCCACGGAGCATGTCACCATCGACGATGCGGCTGCGCACCACAACGCCGAGGCCCGGCCGGGCGAATTCGTCTGCTTGAGCGTGCGCGACACGGGTTGCGGCATTCCGCAGGAAAATCTCCCGCGCATCTTCGAACCATTTTTTACCACCAAAGATGCCAGCCACGGTACAGGCCTTGGGCTGGCGATGGTGTTTGGAATCATAAAACAGCACGAGGGCTGGATCGAACTCGAAAGCACGGTGGGCGCCGGCACGTGTTTCCGGATCCTGCTTCCGGCCATGCCGAGTGCGGCTGCGGTCCCGGAGTTGCGCCCGGCGAAGATGGCGGCGGCCGGCGGCGGTTCGGAGACGCTGTTGCTTGTGGAAGACGAACCCTCCGTGCGCGAATTCGCCGCTGCGGTCCTGCGCAGCCACGGCTATCGCGTGTTGCAGGCCTGCTCCGGCATCGACGCGCTGGAGGTGTGGAAATGGCACGGGCCGAGAATCGCCCTGCTCGTCACCGACTTGGTGTTGCCGGACGGCCTTGGCGGCGTGGATCTCGCCGCCCGGCTGCGCAAGGAGAAGCCGGCGTTGAGAGTGGTGCTCACGAGCGGCTATGCGAACGAATCGTTCGGCGACGGGTTCCAGCCGCCCACGGGCATGCACTTCATCGGCAAGCCCTACAAGCCGCAGGGGCTCGCACAGGCGGTGCGCGACGCGCTCGACGACAAATTCAACCGGTGATCGCCCGCGTGGCGTCGCATGTTGATAGCAGGCCCAATGGAAAACCTCCCGCAAAATCGTGGTTCACCGGGTGAAGAGAACCGGGTCGGGCGGACTGGGGTGGCCCTGAATCGCCAACAGACCGAGCTGCGCGCACTCTTCGATCTGGTGCCGGCCGGAATCTTGTTAAAGGACACGGAGAACAATATTCTGCGTGTCAACGAAAGAATGGCGGAATCCGTAGGAAAGCCGGTTGAGGAAATCGAAGGAAGATCGATCCTCGAGATCTTTCCACGGGACGCGGCCAGGTTCTATGCGGGCGATCTGGAGGTCATTCGCTCGGGCAAGCCCAGACTCGGGGTGGTCGAGGCGGTGAGGGACCGGGATGACAACGAACGTTGGATTCAGACCGACGAGGTTCCCGTCTGCGGCGAGGACGGAAAGGTGAAGGGCTTCGTGGTCATGGTCCAGGACATCACGGAGCGGCGACGGGTCGAGCAGGAGCTGAAGGCGGCAGAACTCGCGGCGGTGGCGCGCGAAGGCGCCCAACGCTACAGCTTCCTCGCCGACGCCGTGCCGGTGATGATCTGGACCGCACGGCCGGATGGAGGCCTCGACTATTACAACAAGGCATGGTTCGATTACACGGGTCAGACGCCCGCGCAGGCGAAAGACTGGGGCTGGGGTTCCGTCCTGCATCCGGACGACCTCCAGCCTTGCGTCGATCGCTGGAAGCATTCGCTCGCGACGGGTGAAGATTACGACTGCGAATACCGTTTCAGGCGCGGGGCGGACGGAATCTACCGGTGGTTTCTGGGCCTTGCCTCGGCGCGGCGCAACGAAGCGGGGGAGATCGTGCAATGGGTCGGAACCTCCACCGATATCGACGACCAGAAGCGCGCCCATTCCGAGTTGGAAATGAGGGTTGCCGATCGCACGTCGGAACTCGCGCGGACCAATGCAGCCTTGCAGGAGGAAAACGCGGGGCGCAAGCGCGCCGCCGCCGAGTTGCTGGAGTCGAAGCGCTTCCTGCAATCCACGCTGGACGCCCTCTCGTCCTCCGTCGCGATACTCGACGAGCACGGCGCGATCATCGAAGTCAACGATTCCTGGAAGCGTTTTGCCGGCGAAAATGACTTTCCGGGCGGTCGCTACGGGTTGGGCGACAACTACCTCGCAGTCTGTGATTCGGCTGTCGGTCGTTCTTCTGCCGAGGCCCTGGCAGTCGGCACCGGCATCCGCGCCGTCATGTCCGGAGAAAGCGACGAGTTCCACCTGGAGTATCCCTGCCACAGCCCGCGGGAGGAGCGTTGGTTTATCGTGAGGGCCACCCGCTTTGCTGGAGACGGACCGGTGCGGGTGGTCGTGGCGCACGAAAACATCAGCGCGCGAAAGCGAGCGGAGGAGGCGTTGCGCGCCTCGCAGCAAATCACCGAAGGGATCATCAATGCAATCCCCGTCAGGGTGTTCTGGAAGGACAAGAATCTCGCCTACCTGGGCTGCAACGCGGTCTTCGCGCGCGATGCGGGTTTCGCCGACCTGAAGGACATCATCGGGAAAGTCGATTCCCAGCTTGGCTGGCGCGACCAGGCCGAATCGTATACCGCGAATGACCGCAAGGTCATCGAGAGCGGCATTTCGAAATTCAATGTCGAAGAACCCCAGACGACCCCGGAAGGCAAGACCATCACCCTTCTGACGAGCAAGATTCCTCTGCGCAATTCCAAGGGCGAGATCAGCGGCGTACTCGGAACGTATATGGATATCACCGAGCGGAAGAGGGCTGAGGAAGCGTTGAGGGAAAGCGACGAACGTTTCTCCGGTGCGTTCGAGCATGCCCCCATCGGCGTGGCCATCGTATCGCCGGACGGCCGATGGCTCAAGGTCAACCGGGCACTATGCGATTTGGTCGGCTATTCCGAAGCTGAGTTGCTCGCCCGCAGCTTTCAGGAGATCACTGCCCCCGAAGATCTTGAGTCAAGCCGGGAAAAGATGCGCCAGCTGATTGCCGGAGAAACCCGGTCCTTCCAGATCGAGAAACGCTACATCCACGCGCGCGGACACCTCGTCACGGCTTTGACAAGTGTTTCGCTCGTCTTCGATCGCCAGGGCCAGCCCAGTTACTTCATCGCACAGGTCCAGGACATCACCAGCCGCAAGCTGGCCGAGACCGAGCTCGCAAAGACGCACGAACAACTGCTCGACGCTTCGCGCCAGGCCGGCATGGCCGAGGTCGCCACCGGCGTGCTCCACAATGTCGGCAACGTGCTCAACAGCGTCAATGTCTCGGCCACCCTCGTCGCCAATCGCGTGCACAACACCAAGGCCGCCAATATCGCGAAGATCGCCGCGTTGTTTGATGAGCACAAGGGGGACCTCGCCGGTTTCCTCACAGGGGATTCCCGCGGCAAGACGATCCCCGCCTATCTCGGCATCCTGGCCGAATCGCTCGCCGCCGAGCAGAAGACGGTGCTCACGGAGCTCGATGAGCTCCGCAAGAACGTCGACTACATCAAGGACATCGTGGCCATGCAGCAGACGTACGCCACAACCTCCGGGATCATCGAGGCGGTCCCAGTGGCGGACATGGTCGAGGATGCCCTGCGCATCAACGCCGGTTCGCTCGCCCTGCAGGTCATCGAGACGATCCGCGACGATCAGGCCCGCCTGGTCGTCACCACCGACAAACACAAAGTCATACAGATCCTCGTCAACCTCGTGACCAATGCCGTACACGCATGCGGCGAATCCGGTCGCACCGGCCGGCAAATCACCGTGCGCACCACAAGCGACGGCCGCAGCGCGAAAATCGCCATCATCGACAACGGCGTCGGCATCCCTCCGGAAAACCTCACGCAGATCTTCGACTACGGATTCACCACGCGCAAACAAGGCCACGGCTTTGGCCTTCACACCAGCGCGCTCGCGGCAAAACAACTCGGCGGCTCGCTCACCGCACAGAGCGCCGGCACCGGATGCGGCGCCACATTTGCCTTGGAGCTACCCTACAAAATCAACCCTCAAGCCAATGAGAACTCCGCCATCTGATAGGAACCTCCGCATCCTCGTCATCGACGACAATCGCTCCATTCATGGCGATTTTCGAAAGATCCTCGCCAACGAACGCGCCAACGACGAGGTCAGCGCCATGGAAGCGGCACTGTTTGGCAAGGCGGTCGATCCGAACCCGGCCGTCCGCTTTCAGCTGGATTCGGCCTACCAGGGCAAGGACGGCTTTGAGATGGTCCAGCACGCCGTGTCCGAAGGCCGGCCCTACGCGATGGCGTTCATCGACGTCCGGATGCCGCCGGGCTGGGACGGCATCGAAACCGCCGCGCGCATTTGGGAAGTCGATCCCGAGATTCAGATCGTCATCTGCACCGCGTATTCGGATTACTCGTGGGATCAGATGGGCAAGAAGCTCGGCCAGTCCGACAAGCTCCTGATCCTCAAGAAGCCGTTTGACAACATTGAGGCATTGCAGCTCGCCACCACGCTCACCGAGAAATGGGATCTCGCGCGGCAGGCGAAGACCCAGCTGGCGAATCTTGAGATACTCGTCGCGGAGCGCACCTCCGAGCTGCGCACCGCGAAGGAGGCCGCCGAGGCGGCAACCAAGACCAAGAGCGAGTTCCTCGCGAACATGAGCCACGAGATCCGCACGCCGATGAACGCGGTGATCGGCATGACGAGCCTGCTCCTCGACCTTGAGCTCGGCCCCGTCCAGCGCGAATACGCCGAGATCGTCCGCACCAGCGCCGACACGCTCCTCGCCCTGATCAACGACGTGCTCGATTTCTCCAAGATTGAGGCCGGCAAGCTCACCCTTGAGGCGCTCGACTTCGATTTGACGGAGACCATCGAGAACACGCTCGACATGCTTGCAGAGCGCGCCCGGGTCAGTGGCACCGAGCTCATCATGGCCATGCCGCCCGAAGTGCCCCGCCTCCTCTGCGGCGATCCGGGCCGGCTGCGCCAGGTGCTTGTGAATCTCATCGGCAATGCGATCAAATTCACCAAGGGCGGGGAAGTCGTCGTCCGCGTCGCCCGACAGACCGAAAGCGATAATCGCGTCGTTCTCCGGTTCGACGTGCGCGACACCGGCGTGGGCATTCCCGCCGCCGTGCAGGCAAAGTTGTTCGAGGCGTTCGTGCAGGCGGACAGCTCGACCACGCGCCGTTACGGGGGCACCGGCCTGGGCCTGGCGATTTCCAGACAACTCGTGGTCATGATGGACGGCCAGATCGGCGTCGAAAGCGAACCGGGCAAGGGTTCGACGTTCTGGTTCACAGCGCAGTTCGAAAAACCTGCCGGCGGCCAGCCTCCGCTCGCCGGCGACCGCGACGGCTGGTCGAATCTGCGCGTGCTTGTCGTCGACGACAATGCCACCAGCCGGCAGATCCTGCGCCACCAGATCTTCGCGTGGAAACTCCAGAAGGGCAGCGCCGCCGGCGGCCACGAGGCGCTCCGTGTTTTGCGCGCCGCCAAGGCCGAGGGCCATCCCTACGACATCGCGCTCCTTGACGTCGAGATGCCCGAGATGGACGGCCTCACGCTCGCGCGCGCGATCAAGGCCGACGCCTCCATCGCCGGGACGCGGCTGATCGCGTTGGCGCCGCTGGGGCACCTGGTCACCGACAAGGAAATGCAGGCCGCCGGCATCGACGCGTCGCTCAACAAACCCGTCAAGCAATCGCGCCTCTTCGACTGCCTGGTAACCGTGATCGGCAGGACCGAGGCGGCCGATTTCGGTACGCCGAAGCCCGGCGCCGCGCCAGAGTCACCCCTTCCGAGCGGCGTGCCCGCGAAAATCGAAGGCGCGCGCATCCTCCTGGCCGAAGACAATGCCGTGAACCAGAAGGTCGGACTTGCCCTGCTAAAGAAGCTCGGCTGCTCCGCGGACGCGGTTGCCGACGGCATCGAAGTCCTGGAGTCGCTCCAACGCATTCCCTACACGCTGATCTTCATGGATTGTCAGATGCCGGAGATGGACGGCTTCGAAGCGACGCGGCTCATCCGCAAGCGTGAACTCGACACCAGCCAGGCCTGCCCATGGAAACCGCCCGTCTACATCATCGCCCTCACGGCCTCCTCCATTCAAGGCGACCGCGAGAAATGCCTCGCCGCCGGCATGAACGACTATGTGAGCAAACCGGTCCGCCTCGGTGAACTCCATGCCGCACTGGAGCGCTGGCAGGCCTTGCAGGTGCCGGCCGTTTGAGGAGTGCGCAAAAAAGGCGCCCGGATTGCTCCGGGCGCCTTGAAACGAATTAATCGCCATTCTCCGCGCGATCGATGCGGAGAATGCGCTGACTACGGCTTGGGTTCCTCGTTCTGCTGGCTGTCCTGGTTGTCCTTGGCCGCCTCGTCGAGAATGTCGCCGAGGTTCATCATGTCGGAACCGCTGCTCTGACGATTGAGCATGTCATAGGTTGCGGTCTCCGCGGCCAGCTGGTCAGGCGAGTAGTTCGCCGCCTTGATCGACAGCCCGAGCCGCCGCTCGTCGCGATCGATCTTGATGACGCGGGCGGTGACCGGCTGCCCCGGCTTCAGGACGTCCTTCACCTTGTCCACCCGGTCCTCGGTGATCTGCGAGATGTGCACGAGGCCGTCGATCCCGTTCGCCAGTTCGACGAAGGCGCCGAACGAGGTGATCTTCGTGACGGTGCCCTGCACCACGTCGCCGATCCGGAAGTAGCTGTCGATGTCCGTCCAGGGATCCGTCGCGAGCTGCTTCATGCCAAGCGAGATCCGCTGTTGCTGGGGATCGACGTCGAGCACGATCGCGTCGACCTCGTCGCCCTTCTTGAGCAGTTCGCTCGGGTGGTTGATCTTGCGGGTCCAGGACATGTCGGAGACATGGACCATGCCGTCGATGCCCTCTTCGAGCTCGATGAAGGCGCCGTAAGTGGTCATGTTCCGGACCTTGCCGCGCACGCGCGCGCCAATCGGATAATTGTGCCGGACCATGTCCCACGGATTGGGCTCCAGTTGGCGGATGCCGAGGGAGATCTTCTGCTCGTCCTTCTGGATGCCGAGCACGACCGCATCGAGTTCCTGGCCGACCTTGAGGATCTCGGACGGCTTGGTGATGCGCTTGGTCCACGACATCTCGGTGATGTGCACGAGTCCCTCGACACCAGGCTCGATCTCCACAAACGCTCCGTACGGCACGAGGTTGACGACCTTGCCGCGAACCTTGGCGCCGACGGGATATTTGTGCTCGATGTCATCCCACGGATTCTTCGTGGTCTGTTTGAGTCCGAGCGAAACCCGCTCCTTTTCGCGGTTGACCTCGATGATCATGACCTGAACCTCCTCACCCTGCTTGAGCATTTCGCTCGGGTGCGAGATCCGGCCCCAGCTCATGTCGGTGATGTGGAGCAGGCCGTCCATGCCGTCCAGGTCGATGAACGCGCCGAAATCGGTGATGTTCTTGACCACGCCCTTGCGGATCTGGCCGGGCTGGATGCTCTCGAGCAGATCGCGCCGTTTCTGGTGCCGTTGCTCCTCGATGAGCTCGCGGCGCGAAAGGACGATGTTCTTGCGGTCCAGATTGATCTTGAGGACCTTGAAATCGTAGGTCTGCCCGAGGTACTGATCGAGATTCTTGGGCGGCTGGATGTCGATGTGCGACGCGGGCAGGAAGGAGTCGACGCCGATGCTGACGATGAGGCCTCCCTTGACTTTGGCCTTCACGCGACCGGAGACCACCGAGCCCTCCGAGCATTTCTGGAGAATGTTGTCCCAGTTCTTTTTCTGCTGCGCCAGGTCGTACGAGATGATCGGATTGCCGTCCTTGTCCTCGAGCTTCTCGAGGATGACCTCGATCGCCGAACCGATCTGCAACTCGCCAAGATCGCCGAACTCCGAAGCCGGGATGATGCCCTCGGCTTTGCCGCCAATGTCGACAACGACTTCGTTTTGGCGGATTTCAGTGATAACGCCTGCCACAATCGCGCCTTCCTTCAACGTGTCGAAGGAGCTCTGCGCGAGTAATTCTTCCATGACTGAACTCATTTTGAAAAACGAAGCACGCCCGCCTGCTCCGGAGCGGTCGCCTCCGCGTCGGCCCCGTGGCCGTTGGTTGGATGTTGGACTGACGTAATCCGCCTGCGGGAGCGTAGCGGCGGTGCGCAAGCGGAGCCTGTAAATGCCGCAAACCGGCAAATTCCCAGTCACCGGCGCGCGCCGCAAGCCCAAAATTCCGGCGCTTTCTCCAACCTGGCGGATTCATTCTCGGCTGCCACGGCAGTTATTCCTTTGTCGTAGGGGCGCGATCTTGCCTGCCGTGCCGTAGCCTTGCTGTGCCCGTCCGAAGCCTTGGGCGAAGGTGGGGCGAAGGCTGGTCGCGCTCCTTTCCCCCAGGACCCGGAACGGGCGCAGGCAAGACTGCGCCCCTACGGGTGAAACCCGGAAATCGCAGCCGAGAATGAATCCGCCCGACCCCCAACCTGTCCCTAACGCAAATCCCTGAGTCTGCCCGAGCTCCGTTTGTCAATCGGGCGAGGGGACGGCCGGTGCCAAAGCGACTCGCCGGCGCGCAAGGCCCGTAGCCCGAAGTCCGTCGAACAGGCGCGCAGCCCCCGGGGAGATTGCAACAAACGGTTTCGGAGGCCCCTATTTGGCCTTCGCCGTCGGCAGGCTCCGCTCCAGTTCCTCGAAAAACACGTCATACGCCGCGGGATCGCGCAATGGAGTCTCGGTCGCCGGCATTGCCGAGCGATTGGAGCTCTCTTCAAGGATCTCCGTCAACTGCACCTGGACCTCGACCCTTCCGCCGTCCAGTTCCTGAAGACGAATCGAGATGGAACGCTGCCGCGACGATCTGAAATCATCGCCTCCGCCGATCCGCGACAAGCCTTCCAGGCGTCCCTGGGCCGGCCCTCCACTCGATAATTGATAGCCTAGCGTCTCCATCGCCTTCCGCGCCGCATCATAGAGCTGGCGCTGATTTCCTTCAAATGTGCGGACCTTGGGCGGCACGCCCCCGATGCGGTCTTTCACCGAGCTCCGCATGGACTCCATCGAGTCGCAGCCGCTGAACAGGCCGAGAACCGCCGCCAGCAGCACGATTGAAGATCGAAACGCAATGAGTCTCATTCTGATGATTTCCAAGCCTACGCCTCCAATCGTCCTGCGGTCAAAGTGGAATTTTTCCCGCAGCGGGCTGTTGTTGGGACACGCAGTGAAGCGTGCCGCATCCCAGAACGAGATCGAAGCAGTCGATCGGAATGATTTCCCGACCCGGAAAACAACCGGCCAGAACAACTGCAGCCTCCGCGTCCCGCATCGGCTGCCGGAATGCCGGCATCAACACAGCACCGTTGATGACAAGGAAATTGGCATAGCTCGCAGGCAATCTCCGTCCGCGGTACGAATGGGCCTTCGGCATCGGCAGTTCGGCGATCGTAAACCGGCGCCCGCCCGGAGTCCGCAACTCCCTGAGTCGTTCCAGATTCTGGTTCAGCGGCCCATAGTTCACATCGCTTCGATTTCGTTCGACGGCAGTCACGATACCGTCGGCCTTGAAGAAACGGCTCAAATCGTCGACGTGGCCGTCCGTATCGTCGCCGGCGAGGCCGGATCCCAGCCAGAGAACGGAGTCAATCCCGAGATTCTCGCGCAACGTCTCCTCGATCTGTCCGCGGCTGAGGCGAGGATTCCGGTTGGGGTTGAGCAGACAGGATTCGGTGGTCAACAAAAGACCGGCTCCATTCACGTCGATGGAGCCGCCCTCCAGCACCCTATCGATCGAGAACCGTTTCAAACCCAGCGCCCGGCCGATTTTGGCAGGAATCCCGTTGTCGAGGTTCCATGGCCGATACTTCCCTCCCCAGGCGTTGAAGCTCCAGTCGGTGATCGCGAGTTCGCCGGTGCGACGATCCTTCACGAAGATCGGACCGTGGTCCCGGCACCAGCAATCGTTCGTCGCGTGGCTGAACAGCTCCACGTTGGCCGGATCGGTCTTCGCGCGCTTGATTAACGCCAGAGCGTGGGGCTGCAATTCGCGCGCTATGTTGATCCGCACCTTCTCGAAGCGGCTGATGCGCGCAACCAGTTCCGCAAACACCGGTGGAATTGGTCGAAATTTGCCCGGCCAGGTCGCCCGCCGGTGCGGCCACGACAGCCACACCGCCTCCTGCGGTTCCCACTCCGCGGGCATGCGAAAGCCCAAAGCGGTCGGGGTCGGATGCGCTGCTTCGCCCATGGGTCTACCAGATTGCAACGCGTTCACCCGCCTGCCGGCGCATTGGAACACCTTCAGACACGTCGAATGCAGTCGCGAACTCCTGAAGATTCGACAGCGGGCCGTTGATCCGGAACTTGGGCGGCGAGTGCGGATCCGTGTTCACAAGCAAACGTTCCGTCTCCGGGCGCACGCTCTCGTGCCACACGGTCGCCCAGCTCAGGAAGAACCGCTGCTCGGGAGTGTAGCCGTCGATCGCCGCGCGCGGCTGGCCGGCGAGCGCCTTCTGCAAGGCCGCGTAGGCGAGCTTCACGCCGCCGAGATCGGCGATGTTCTCCCCCTGGGTCAGCTCGCCGTTGACATGCAAGTCGTCGATGGCGACATAGCCGTTGAACTGCTTGATGATCGCCTGGGTGCGTTCCTTGAAACGGGCCGTGCTCTCCGGAGTCCACCAGTCCGCCAGATTTCCCTGGGGATCGAACTGCCGCCCCTCGTCGTCGAACCCGTGAGTCATTTCATGGCCGATCACCGCGCCGATTCCGCCATAGTTGACAGCGTCGTCAGCTTTGGCATCAAAAAACGGCGGCTGCAGGATGCCGGCCGGAAACACAATCTCGTTCATGTTCGGATTGTAATACGCGTTCACGGTGGGCGGCGTCATGTCCCACTCGGTTCGGTCCACCGGTTTTCCGATCTTGGCCAGGTCCCGCTGAACATTGAATTCGTCCGCACGGAGAACGTTGAGGACGTACGGACCGCGATCCACCGTGAGCTTGGAGTAGTCGATCCATTTGTCGGGATACCCGATCTTCACGCCAAACGCATCGAGCTTCTTCAGCGCCGCGGCCCGCGTCGGCACATCCATCCACTCGAGGGTCTGCAGCCGCTCGCGCAACGCCGCGCGGAGATTGCTCACGAGCCGCATCATCCGGGCCTTCGATTCCGGGGGAAAACACTCCGCGACATAGAGCTGGCCAAGGGCCTCGCCAATCGATCCGTCGACCGTGTCGAGCACGCGCTTCCAGCGGTCCCGGAGCTGCTGCCGCCCGGTGAGTTTCTTGCCGTAGAAATCGAAGTTCTCGTTGACGATTGCAGCATTCAAATACGGCGCGGCGGCATGGATGAGGTGCCAGCGGAGATACGTCTGCCAGTCGGCGATTGTCGTCTTGCCGAGCTCCACATCGAACGCCTGGAAGAACTCCGGCTGGCCGACGTCGACATCGCCCGGCTGCGCAAGTCCCAGAACCGCGAAGTAGGCCTTCCAGTCAAAACGCGGGGTGAGCTTCTGCAGATCCTCCTGTGACATCTTGTGGTAGTTGGCCACCGGATCGCGGAGTTCCACGCGGGTCTTCGAACCTTTGGCAAGCGCGGTCTCAAGCTTCATCACCGCCTGCGCCTCGGATTGCGCCGCCGCCGGCTGGTCGCCTGCCAGCACGAGCATCCGGGCAACATGGGCGACATATTGCTCGCGCAGGAGCTTCGATTTCTCGTCGTCGCGGAAATAGTAGTCGCGATCCGGCAGACCGAGCCCGGCCTGCGCCCCCGCCGAAATCATCATGACGCTGTTCTTCGGATCCTGCTCGGACGCGAAGCCAAAGCAGGCATTCACCGCGACGCGGTGCAGCCGGGCGACGGAAGCTTGGACGTCGGCCATCGTCTTGATCCCCGACAGCCGGGCGAATTCCGGCTGGAGCGGCGCGATGCCCGCGGCCTCGATCGCAGCTTCGTCCATCCCGCTCGCATAGAAATCGCCGACCTGCTGTTCGATCGGCATGCGATGCTCCGCCTTGGCCTCCTTCTCCAGAATTCGGTGCAGCACGATCTTGTTCTGTTCGTCCACCTCGTTGAAGGCGCCCCAGCTGCCATAGGCGGCCGGGACCGGATTCGCCTTGATCCAGCCGCCGTTGACAAACTTGTTGAAATCGTCCTGCGGTTTGACCGAGGCATCGAAATTGCGGGGATCGATGTTCGCCCGAAGGCCATGCCCAAGAACGAGCCCGGCCGCTAGAATCGCAAGGTGCTGGTGACGCATGGGGTCGAGTCTCGTAAGACAAGATACGCCGGGCAAGCGCGATATCGCTCAGCCGGACACCCCTCCGGCCGGGGGGCTGGGATGCATATTTTGCATCTGCCGATTGACGGTGGAGCGTAGCGACGCGGCTCCGCCTTCGCCAAGGCTACGGCGGACAGGACGGAGGACAGGTCGCCGGCCTCCGGAAGCACCGTCAACCGGCAGATGCGCCCCAGGATGCATGAGGTCGTTGCGTGGGCTTGCCCTCGGCGGGCCAAAACGCCAAGCTTTGGGAAATTTGAGGCTCTGAACTGCAAAACATGTTGCGATCAGGTCTGACTCTGCTTTCGGCCGTTCTGCTCGCGATCTACCCCGTCCGTGCGCTCGCGGTGAGTTTTCCGGCCGCTGACACGCCGGAGGGGTACGTCGGGCGCCTCCTGATCAACGAAGCTCCGTTTCCGGGCGAGCGCGGCTACGTGAGCGAGGCGGACTCCAAAGCGTCAATGGCGCAGATCCTCTGGGTGCTCGAGTGCCGCATCCATTTCGTTCCGGCCGGCTATCGCCAGCGCGAAATCGCCGTTGTGGAGACCACAAATGTCCTCGATGTGATCACAGCCGGCGGCGCCAAGGGGCAGGTCGACGGCTTTTTCCGGGACACCCAGGGGCGCCTTGCGACGGCGCCGCGCGTCGAGGAGCGGCTGCAGAATCTGATCGCCATCGCCAACCGGGGCACCCCGGGCCGCTTCGCGCATCTGCTCGAATATGGGGAGGCGCTCGCCACGACCTATGTTCAGGCGCGCCTGGCCGAGCCGGACCGGTTTGCCTCGCTTTCTCAGTTCGGATCGATTGCCGTGACGGGACACGCCTACTCCTGGATGACCGACCGCGACTACTACAACCCGGGAGGAAGCTACCTGCGCATTCCCGATCAATATGAAGGCGTGTTGGGCGGCAATCGGTTCTTCACACTGAGACGACGGGGAGACAAACGATGAAGTTCAAACCTGTGTGGGTCGCGGTCTCACTCCTGTGCAGCGCATTGGTCGTGTGCGCCGAAGATGCGCCTGCAAAGCCAAATGAGCCGGTGCCGGCGAAGCCCGACGAGGGCGGCCCGGCGACGACGGCGGGGGTGAACCCCGCGAAGCAGGACGCCGGGGTTCTGGCGGAAATCGGAGGTCAACCGGTCGTCTACGAAGTGATCCGCCACCTGTATCGCTGGTACCTGAATGAAGCCGACATCGAGCGCAACATCGTGAAGCCGACGGTCTCAGTCTGGCTGCGACAGCTCCACCCGCAACTCGACCCTGGAGACCGAAGCGGGTTCGTTGAGCTCGTGCTGCCAACGCTGCAGGTGAAGGTCACCCTCAAGAAGACCGATTACCGGATCGAGGAGTTGAACCTGGACGTCAAGGGGCGCGGCTACCGGATGATCAACGTCTCCCGCGAAGCCGCCCCAGCCACTTCGGAGGGTTATCAGGCGCTCGAATTCGAGCTGCCCGCATTGGTGGAATATTTGTTCAAGACCCGCAATCAGCGCGAGTTTCCGGACCCCGCCTTGCAGGACCGGATGTACAAGGCAGTTCTCCTGGAACTCGGAGACCGCCGAATCCCGTCGGTCGGCGGCATCCACATCTGTCATGTCGGTCCAATGTCCTCGGTCTCGAACGAACTCTGGGTCTTCTGGGAGAACGGACGGATGCTGATCCGCTTCACATCGGACATGGATCTCTCCAATCCTGCCGTCTGGTCCCAGGAAAACCTCAAGGTGCGCACCTTCGACATCGACCGCCAGGTTGTGGTGAGCCAGAGCGAGGTCTCAGGCAGCAACGCATTCCTCAACCGGGAGCAGGTTGGCCGCGTCCTCTACAACTGCATGGTCCTCGGCCAGCGCGTCGCCGTCGATCCCAGGCAGCATTCGGCCCCTCCGACGGCAGCTCCGCCTGCCGCTCAAACAGTCGCTCCTCCGGGCAACGGCTGAAGAGCGCCGTTCCACGGCTGCTTCGTCTTCGTGTCCTTTATCCCCGCCCCAGTTTCCCTGTCCGTTCAATCGTCAACCCCAACCCAAAAAACACACTCGATAACATGATCGCATTATTGTTCGGCCTGATTCTCGCCGCGATTTGGCTCGGAGTCGCGCTCTTCTTCATCATTGCAGCCTGGAAAGTTTTCACAAAAGCCGGCCAACCAGGCTGGGGCATCTTCATCCCCTTCTATAACGTGTACCTGTGGATCAAGATTGCCGGAAAGCCCGGTTGGTGGCTGGTCCTGTATTGCATCCCGCTGGTCAACATTGTGGTCTCGATCATGGTCACGCTCGTCGTGGGAAAAGCCTTCGGCAAGTCGACCGCGTTCAGCGTATTCCTGCTCATAATCTTCGGATTCATCGGAATTCCGATCCTCGGATACGGCAGCGCGGTTTATACGTCGCCCACGGCCACGCCGGCGCCTGCACCCGCACCGACTCCAGTCGCCTGATCGCCAGTCAAACCTCGGTTCAGTAACTTCGGGCGCCGCGACCTCTCAAAGTCCGGCGCCTGTTTTGTTGTTGGAGGGTCTGTGTCGAAGCCTCCTTGCCCGTTCGACAGGGCGCGAGCGGTGTCGAGGGGTGGGTGATTGTTCCTCAACAATCGCGAGCAAGCTCGCTTCCTACTGCTCCAACCCGTGAAACCGGGGCGCCTCAGCCGGGATCATGCATTCGCCGGCAATTCTCCTCGTGCGCTCGCAAACCGATTGTGTGCGGGTGATAGGAAGCCCGCTTGCGGGCGATCATCGGTCGCGAGCGACCTTCCTACTGCATGATCCCGACTCAATCGCTGAATCGCCTGGTCAGATCGCCATACGCATCGATCCGGCGGTCGCGCAGAAACGGCCAGTGTGTGCGCGTCGCATCGACCTCGCCGAGATCAACCGTCGCAAGCAAGACCGTCTCTTCGTCGGCACCGGCTTTTGCCAGCAGCTCGCCGCTCGTGCCCGCGACGAAACTCTGCCCCCAGAATTCGATTCCGGGGCCGCCCGCTGGCCGCTCCCGGCCGACGCGGTTGACCGCCGCCACGAAACATCCGTTGGCGACTGCATGCGATCGTTGGACGACCTCCCACGAATCGTGTTGGCGGCCGCCCGACCGCCGCTTCTCGCGCGGGTGCCAGCCAATCGCAGTCGGGTAAAGCAGGATCTGCGCACCCTGCAGCGCGGTCAGGCGGGCGGCCTCGGGATACCACTGATCCCAGCAGATCAGCACCCCAATCCTCCCGTAGCGCGTCGACCACGCCCGGAATCCGGTATCTCCCGGCGTAAAATAGAACTTTTCGTAGTACAGCGGATCGTCCGGAATGTGCATCTTGCGGTAGCGGCCAAGCAGCGTCCCGTCCGCATCGATCACCACCGCCGTGTTGTGATACAAACCCGCCGTCCGCCTCTCGAATACCGACGCGACGACAACGACCTTGCGCTTCCGGGCCAGCTCCTGAAACGCCTGCGTAGTCGGACCCGGGACCGGCTCCGCGAGTTTGAAGTTCGCGTGGTCCTCGCTTTGGCAAAAATACTGCGAGCAAAACAGCTCCTGCGTGCAGATGATCCGGGCGCCGGCCCGCGCCGCGCGGTCAGCCATCGACAGGGCCAGTGCCAGATTCGCAGCGGGATCGGGCGCACACGCGTGCTGAAGGAGGCCGAGCGTAACTTTCATGGCGGAAGAAGATCGTGCGATTTCAGCAGCAAATGTGCATATCTAGGTTCTCTTCCGTAGGGGCGCAGGCTTGCTGCGCCCATTTTCGGAAGGGCGCGACGAGATCGCGCCCCTACGACTATCGTCGGCCATCGTCAATAAACCACCTTGTTCAGCGGATACTCGATGATTCCCTCCGCGCCCAGAGCCTTGAGTTGCGGAATGATCTCGCGGACCACGCTTTCGTCGATGATCGTCTCCAGCGCCACCCATTCTGCCGAAGCCAGTGGCGAAATGGTGGGGTTGCGCAACGCCGGGAGCGCCTTCAGGAGCTGGTCCAGTTTGGCTTTGGGCGCGTTCAGCTTCAGGCCGACCTTGCTCTCCGCCTCAAGGGCTCCGGTAAGCAGCATTGCAATGATCTCGATCTTGCGGCGCTTGGCCGGATTCTCCCAGCTGGCCTTGTTGGCGATGAACTTGGTGTTCGTATACATCAGCGTGTCCACGATGCGCAGCTTGTTGGCGCGCAGCGAACTGCCGGTCTCCGTGATGTCCACGATCGCGTCGACCAGGTCGGGGACCTTGACTTCCGTCGCTCCCCAGGAGAACTCGACTTCCACGCTGACGTTGTGGGCCGCGAAATACCGGCGAACAGTGCCGACCAGCTCGGTCGCCACCCGCTTGCCCGCGAGATCCTCGGCCTTCTGCACCGGGGAATTCTCAGGCACGGCCAGCACCCACCGCGATTTCTGGGTCGATGCCTTGCTGTAGATGAGATCGCACACCTCCACGACCTTGGATTCGTTCTCCTGAATCCAATCGTAACCGGTGAGCCCGCAATCGAAGAATCCGTGCTCCACGTAACGGCTCATCTCCTGGGCACGGACCATGCGGCAGTCCATTTCCGGATCGTCGATGACTGGGCGATAGGAGCGAGAACTGACGGTGATCTTGAATCCCGCCTTGGCGAAAAGGTTTTTGGTTGATTCCTCGAGGCTGCCCTTCGGCAAACCGATCATTAATAGCGGAGTTTTGTCGGACACGCGGCCAAGGCACACGCAGCGCGCAACACACTCAAGCACAATCTCGAATGCCCTGGCGGATCCCCCGATTGATTGCGAACCGTAGCGGCGCAGTCCCTCGACATCGCCCGTCGAAACGGCTCGGGACCGCACCGTCCGAGGTTTCCTTTGACAATTCGGCGATGATTTGTAAAAAATTGCCCTGTAATTGCATTCGGTCAGGATCAACCCGCACCCGATAACTATGAGCGACCGCCTCCCAGCCGCCAGCCAACCCACCCGCCCAGTCCGATCCGAACCAAAGCCGCTGATCCTCGTAGTCGAAGACGAAGAGGAACTTGCGAAATTGATCGCCCTGCATCTGGAAGACGCTGGGATGCAAACCCAGGTTTACAATCGCGGTGCGCATGCGATCCGGTTTCTCAAACGCAATTTCGCGAACCTGATGCTTCTTGATCTCAATCTGCCGGATCAAACGGGGTTTGCGCTCATGGAAGAGCTCAGGGACAACGATGTCTCCGTGCCGACGATCTTTCTGACCGGCAACACCGAGGAGGTCAGCAAGGTCAAGGCCCTTGAAATGGGCGGCGACGACTATATCACCAAGCCGTTCGGCTATGCGGAATTGGTCGCCCGGATCAATGCCGTGCTGCGCCGTGCCGAGTCGCGCACGGATTTCAATATTACGAAGAACGCCGGTATTCTCGACGAGCCGTTCACCTTTCTTGGGATCAAGATCTCGCCCGTGCGGCTCGAGGCTGAGTTTCCAGACGGCTCCATTGAGGTCATCGGCCGAAAAGAACTCGGAATCCTCACCTACCTGCAGAACAACCAGGGTGTGGTGATCACGCGGAAGGCTTTGATCCACTCCGTGTGGGGATTGCACGCCGATGTCCGAAGCCGCTCGCTCGACCAGTACGTCGTCAAGGTCCGGGATCTCTGCAAGAAGCACAACGTGGACCTCGCCGCCTTTCGGACGGTCCACGGAGTTGGCTACATTTTCGATCCCCATGGCATCTCCGAAGAAGGCAAGTAGGAGCTTTTCGGTCGGCGCTCGCGTCTGATGCCGGCCCGCGGAGGTGGTGCGTGTTGTCGCCAACGCGCTTCGACGTGGTGCGGGGCGGCGGGCTAGATCCTCAACCCGAGCGTATCGATCCGCTTTCGAAGCGTCGTGCGGGTCATTCCGAGCCGCTCCGAGGCATGCACGAGGTTTCCGTTTTCGTCTCTGAGGACGCGCGTGATCATCTCGCGCTCCAGCCGTTCGAGCACCGGCTCCTTGTCCTCGGCCTTCAACCGGGCATAGACGAAATCCAGCGCATCGTTCAGCGTGAGCGGCGAAAAAGCCGGCGCAGCGGGGGGTTCCGGGACGCCCGCGGTCGCCGGCGGCGGCTCGCTGGCCCGTGTCGAAGGAGGCAATTCGGGTTCAGGAACAACGATTTGAGGGGCGGCCGGGACAGGCAGTGTCTGCGCGCCGGCCTCGCCAGGCGCGTCGCGAATCTCGGGCGGCAGATCCTTCCACAAAATCGTGTCGCCCTGCGCGATGACCGCGCTGCGGTAGATGACATTCTCCAACTCGCGGACGTTTCCGGGCCAGCTGTGCCGCAACAAAACGGCCAGCGCCTCCACCGCAACCTTCTTGCCCCGCGTCTTTTTCTGCCGCTCCAACGTCTGAAGCATGAAATCGACGATCTGGGGAATATCTTCGAGGCGTTCCCGAAGCGGCGGCATGCGGATGCGCACGACATTGAGACGGTAGTAGAGGTCTTCGCGAAAGGTCCGTGCCTTCACGATTTCCTCCAGGTCCTTGTTCGTCGCGGCAATCACGCGGACATCGACTTTGATCGTCTCGGTGCCGCCCACGCGCTGGATCTCCCCGGACTGAAGCACGCGCAAGATCTTTGTCTGTGTCGCCAGCGCCATGTCGCCGATCTCGTCAAGGAAGATGGTCCCACCGTCGCAGAGTTCGAATTTCCCGATGCGCTGCGCGGTTGCTCCCGTGAATGATCCCCGCTCGTGCCCGAAGAGCTCGCTCTCGATCAGGTTGTCGGGAATCGCGGCGCAGTTGACCGCAATGAAGGGCCGCGATGCGCGGTGGCTGTGCTTGAAGATGCTGCGCGCGACGAGCTCCTTGCCGGTGCCGCTCTCGCCGGTGATCATCACCGTGACGTCGCTCGCCGTCACCTGGCCAATGGTCTTGAACACCTCCTGCATCGCGCCTGAGCTTCCGACGATGCCCTCCTTGTAGTCATCGGTGTTGATGATGGGCTTGTAGTCGCTGGCAGCGCGCAGATCCGCGTGGGTCTTCAGCGCGTTCGCCGCAAGGCTGAGCACCTTCTGCGGATCAAACGGCTTCATGATGTAATCGAACGCGCCGTACTTCATCGCCTCGATCGCTGTCTGCGCCGTGCCAAACGCGGTCATGAGGATGACCAGCTGCTTCGGATTGATGGACCGGATGTGCTGCAGCGTCTCGATGCCCCCGATTCCGCCCATGCGGATGTCCAGAAAAATGACGTCGGGGGCCCCCTTCTTCACGATCGCGATCGCCTCCTCGCCGCTCGCTGCGGCAGAGACGTTGTAGTCCCGCGAGGAGAGCACCCGCGACAGGGAGTAGCGGATCTCGGAATCGTCGTCGATGACCAGTACGGTAGGCTTGGTGACCGCCATAAGAAAAGGTGGGAACAATCGCGGGCGGCGATTATCGATTAGCATTTCGCCCGGAAGGGGGCTTACTTAAGGCAAATGCTTGCATGGTCAATTAACTTGTTCCGCGTCTTCGGCATCCGCCTGGCCGTGCATTTCACGTTTCTCCTCCTGGTCGCCTATGCCGTCTGGGCCGGCTGGCAGGAGAACCCGACCGACCACTGGATGGGCATGGCGGTCGATATCGTGCTGATCGTTTTGCTGTTCACCTGCATCGTGCTGCACGAGCTCGGGCATTCGCTGATGGCCCGGCGCTACGGGATCGGTGTGTCGCGCATCCTCCTCCTTCCAATCGGCGGCATGGCCGAGTTCGATTCGATTCCGCGCGAGCCCCGGCAGGAGCTCCTGATCTCGCTGGCTGGTCCCGCTGTCAATTTCGCAATCGTGTTGATTCTGCTGCTGTTCGTTCCGTGGCCGAAGGACTGGCACTCCGAGACCCTCGAATTCAACCCGCGCGGCCTCGGCGATCTGCTGCTGCGGATCAACCTTATCATGGGCACCTTCAACTTGCTCCCGGTCTTTCCGATGGACGGCGGCCGCATTTTCCGGGCGATTCTCGCAACGCGATTTTCGTACCTCCGGGCGACGTTTTGGGCCGCCACCGTCGGCAAGGTGCTGGGAGTTGCCGCCGCCATTTGCTTTGCCATCGTCTGGAAGAATCCCATCGCAGTCGCGCTCTTCCTCTTCATCATGTTTGCCGGCGACATTGAGTACCGTGCGGTTCGGCAGCGCGAGAGGCAGGCGGCGCAATGGAACAACCTCATCCGCGGACTCTACGGACCATCGGGCGGCACTGGCGCGACGCCGGCCGATCTGCTGCACGGGCCGAACTGACCCGCGAAATCCGCTTTCACTTCTGCAGAATTGCGGACATGATTCCGGCGGTCGCTTGCCGGTTCACGATCCAGTAGTCATGATGTCGGAAGGTGATCTGTGCCTGACTATCCTTCCAATTCCTATTTTTCTGCACGGTTTCCCTATGCAGCGAGACGTTCGAATCCCGTAGGGGCGCAGCCTTGCCCGTTCGACAGGGCCCCGAGCGGGGTCGAGGGGCTGCGTCCCTTTGAGGGCGCGACGAGATCGCGCCCCTACGTTCGGTTGCGGCGGAGCCGCGTCAGGCAGGAAGCTTGCAGACGATTCTCACCTCGGAATCGCGCACAGGTTCGCTTAGTATAATTTGCATCGATACGGCTCAGACAGGAGGACACATGCCCGAAACAATATCCTTCACTCTCAATCATAAGCCCGTCCGGCTGACCGTGGATCCGGATCGCACGCTTCTCTGGGTCCTGCGCACCGATCTCGGGCTCACCGGCACCAAATACGGCTGCGGCGAGAGCCACTGCGGGAGTTGCACGGTGCTGGTCGACCAACGGGCGATGCGCTCCTGTTCGCTCACCGTGAAGGACGTCCGCGACAAGGATGTCGTCACGATCGAGGGTCTGGCAAGCGACGGCCACCTGCACCCGTTGCAGGAGGCATTCATGGCCCACGACGCCCTGCAATGCGGCTTCTGCACGCCGGGGATGATCCTCACGGCCTTCAGCCTCCTGCGGTCCAACCCGCAGCCGACGCGCGATCAGATCATTCGCGGCATGGAAGACAATTTTTGCCGGTGCGGCGCCCATACGCGCATCATCGACGCAATTCAAGCCGCGGCCGCCAGCATGAAAGGAGTCCGCTGAGATGAATCCGAATCTCCCTTCAGCTCTCGATTTCGAGCACGGCGCCGACGTCGTGACACCCGCGGCCGCAAGCCGCCGCGACTTTCTCAAACGTGTCGGCGGAGGCCTCGTCATTTTCGTCGCGTTGCGCGACTGGGCGGCCGCCCAGGAAGTGGTCCAGGAGGCCGCACGCCCGATGACCGTCCAGCGCAGCCTGCCGACGGATTTCAACGCCTTTCTGCGCATCGGCGAAGACGGCCGGGTGACGTGCTTCACCGGAAAGATCGAGATGGGCCAGGGCCCGATCACGTCCCTGCCCCAGATGGTCGCGGAGGAGCTCGAGGTTCCGCTTGAGTCCGTTGACATTGTCATGGGCGACACCGATCTGTGCCCGTTCGACATGGGCACCTGGGGATCGCTGACAACCCGGGGTTTCGGGCCGGCAATGCGCACCGCCGCCGCAGAGGCAAAGGCGGTGCTCCTCCAATTGGGCTCCGAGTCACTCAAGATTCCAGTATCGCAGGCCGTCGCGCAGGATGGTTTCGTCGTCGACCGGCTGAACGGTGGACACCGGATCAGCTATGGTCAGCTGACGAAGGGGCGCACAATCGAGCGCCACCTGAGCGTCAAGCCGGCGCTGAAGGACGCCGCGCAATTCAAGATTGCCGGAAAGCCGGTGCTCCGGCGCGACGCGCGGGACAAGGTGACGGGAAAGGCGCAGTACACCGCCGATCTCCGCCTCCCGGGAATGCTCTACGCGAAGATTCTCCGGCCGCCGGCGCACGGAGCGAGATTGAAAGAGGTCGACACTGCGCCGGCCAAGGCCGTCGCGGGAGTTCAGGTGTATCAGGATGGCGACTTCGTGGCCGTCCTCCACGAGATGCCCGACGCGGCCGAACAGGCTCTGGGAAAGGTGATCGCCGAGTTCGACGCTCCGCCCGCAACCGTGGACGACACGACGATCTTCGATCATCTGATGCGCGTCGCGACAGCCCCGAAGATCGCAGCCCAGGGCGGTGATCTTGCGCAGGGGAAATCCCAGGCTGTCCGGAGCTTCGACTCAAGCTACCTGAACAGCTACGTGGCGCATTCGCCGATCGAGACCCACGCGGCGCTGGCGAAGATCGAAGGCGGCCGCGCGACGGTGTGGGCATCGACGCAAAATCCGTTCGGCGCGCGTGAGGAGATTGCCAAGGCGATCGGCTTTCCGATCGAGAATGTTCGTGTGATCACGCCTTTTGTCGGCGGCGGATTCGGCGGCAAGGCGTTCAACCTTCAGGCGGTTGAAGCTGCCCGCCTTGCCAAAGCGACTGGCAGGCCGGTGCAGGTGATGTGGAGCCGCGAGGAGGAGTTCTTCAACGACACATTCCGACCTGCGGCCGTGGTCAAGATCAGCTCCGGAATCGATGCCGCGGGCAGGATGACCTTCTGGGATTACGAGGTGCTGTACGCCGGCGACCGCGGCGCGGCGCACTTCTATACGATCCCGAATCACCGGACTGCCGCGGTCGGCAACTTCAACAGTTCGGCGGGCGTCCATCCATTTGGCGTCGGCGCCTGGCGCGCGCCCGGCAACAACACCAACACCTTCGCCCGCGAATCGCAGATCGACATGATGGCCGCCGCGGCGCGGATCGATCCGGTGGAGTTTCGACTGAAACATCTCACCGACCCCCGCATGATCCGCGTCGTCAAGGCGGCAGCCGAACTTTTCGCCTGGACTCCGGCTGTTTCGCCGAGTCGCCGCGGTTACGGCGTGGCCTGCGGCAACGACGCAGGCAGTTATGTGGCGACGATCGCCGAGGTCGCAGTTGACACAGAAAAAGGCACTGTCCACGTGAAGCGCGTCGTTTGCGCACAGGAGATGGGCGTGGTCATCAATCCCGAAGGTGCGAAGATGCAGATGGAAGGCTGCATCACGATGGGCCTTGGCTATGCGCTGACCGAGGAAGTCCACTTCAAGGGCGGCGCGGTGCTCGACACGAACTACGACACCTATGCGCTGCCGCGCTTCTCGTGGCTTCCAAAGATCGAGACCGTGATCCTGGAGGCGAACGACATTCCGCCCCAGGGCGGAGGCGAGCCGGCGATCATCGTGATGGGTGCCGTCGTCGCCAACGCGATATACGATGCGACCGGCGCCCGGCTCTTCCAGTTGCCGATGACGCCCGATCGCGTTCGTGCGGCGTTGAAAGCAACCGGTTCAGCCGTTGCCTGAACCTAAATTCCGCATTTGCGGCATCGGCTCCTGCGCTCGCAAACCGATTGGTGTGCGGGGTGCAGGAAGCCCGCTTGCGGGCGATCATCGGTCGCGAGCGACCTTCCTACCGCATGATCCCGGCTCAGTGGAACAGCCCGTTGAGCGCAGGCAGGGCCGGGACGATCGCCTTGGCGCCGGCAGCACCGATGATCTTCCACAGCTGGCTCGAATCGGGATTCGATGGCGTGCCTCCGATCACAAACGGCGAACTCATGAGCGTGTAGCCTTTGTCGTCCTGTTGATCGCCCAGCAGGTACGCCTTGCCGAGCACGAGCGCCATGGAATCCTTGCCGGCCAGCTGGAGCTCAACATGGAGCGGCTGGTTGGCAATCTCGACGCCCTTCTGATGTTGAATCGTGCCGCTGCCGGTCAAGCGCGTCTCCGGCGAGATGAACTCCAACGACGTCAGCTTCAGGTTCAAATCAGCACCCCGCTCCGCGTGCATTGCGAAGTGATCGAATGGCATTTCCCTCAATCGGTCAGTCAGCTGGCTCAGAGCAGCAGCGTTGTCGGATCCTTGGAGGGCGCCGAAAAGACCGATCAACTTCGAGGCCGTGCCCGCCAACTCGCCCTTCTTTCCCAACGCCCGCAAGACGCCCTTCGAGCCCGTGACATCGAACTGCCCGGTGGCGTTCTGCATCAGATCGGCCGCAGTGGTTCCCATGCCGCCGAATTTTCCGTTGACCGCAACGACGGTCTCAAGCTGCGGCGCCTCGTTGGAATTCGCCGCCTTGAGGATTGCGCCGATATCGAGGCCGGGGATCGTGACCAAACCGGTCAACGTATAGGGCCGCGGCGCCTTTTGGGCAAATGCGATGCCTGCCGAAACCTTGAACGCATTGTCCTTGAACTTGCCCTCAAGGTTTTCCAGCGCCAGGTGCTTGTCATCAACGACGGCCGCGCACCGGATGCCGGTGATGGTGTATTCAGGACCATACTTCACGAGTTTCAGATCCGCGTCGAAGCGACCTTCCACGCCGTTCCAAAATGGACTCGTATCGTGCGCAGCAACGGTGCCGCCCTTGCCTGTCGTCGATTGGGCAGCGGTGCCTCCTGGATTCGTCGCCAGCTTCGCTGCCGGCTGACTTCCGCCCGCCGGCTTGGCTGCCGGTGATGAGGCAGCCGGACCTTGCGGAGCGAGCGCCGCAAGGGCCATGAAGTCGTCGACAACAATCTGATTGCTGCCGAGCTTGACCTTGAAGGACACCTTGGCCGCCGCGCGCGTGAAGCTGCCTTCGAGACTCAGGTCCGAACGCCTGTCTCCAACCGCCAGCGTCAGCGGGATCTTCGCCGTCCCGCCACTTGCATCGGCCTTCAGCGACCCGTCCACGGAACAATCCAGGTCGCCCATCGCCTGGTTTCCCTGCCGCGCAACGAGATTGCGCAGCGTCACCGTGGCCTTCGCGAGGAGAGGATCGCCCGAAGTGACCTCGAAGTCTGCCACGAGATTTCCGCGTGAGAGCACTGCGGACGCCGCCAGGACGGGTTGCTGCATCACCGCCGCCAGGTCGGCTTCAAGCCGGCCCTTCCCGGAGGCGATCAACTTTTCCCCGAGCGTGGCCCCGCCCTTCGCGACCACTTTCGCCAGCACGGCGGAACCCTGCCGCACCTCCAGGCGCCGCAATTCGCCGGAAACCGCCTGACCGTTCTTGGCGGCGGAGAAATCGAGATCCAGATCGAGCCCCTTCGCCAGAGTCTGGCCGTCCAGCACAACCGTCACGCCGCGCAGCGCGACCGGCGTTGCCGTCTGCACGCCGAACCGGTCCTGCGCCGGCATCGTCACCTCAAACGTCGCGCCATTCAGCGTGCCGGAGAATTTCGACCTGGGCACAAACGCCTGCGCCGTCGAGAGCGGCATTTCGCCGAGAATGATGCGCGCGACCGCGGCTGCCGCGTTTGCCGGCGCAACGCGCACGGTGGCAAAATTGGCGGTCAGCGGCTGGAGCGTTTCGACCGAGGCCACCAGCACGTCGCCGCTCCGATCGACCACGGATGAGAACTTCGTCAGCTGCAGCGTCTGTCCTTCCAGACGCCCCTCGGCCACGGAATCCACAGTCAACGTACCGGGATCGTACGGCAGGAATGGCTTGTGCACGCTGACGAGTCGTTCCTGGAACTTCGCCGAGAAAACGATGACCGGCACCGCGGCGAGGTTCGTCACGTCCGCCGATATGTTCCCGTTGACCGAATCGCCGGCCGGCAGCGCCAGCTTCAGATCGGGAATACTCGCCGTGACCTTCGCCGGCGAATAATCGACGCTCGGGCTGAGCGAAAGGCTCGCCTGGTCGACCAGCTTCTTCTCGCCATCGCGCAGCGTCACATGATCGAACGTCACCGGCTGGATCGTGCGAAGGTGCGCACGGCTGCCATCCGCCTCGGCTGCGATTGAAAGGACGGCCGAAAGCGCGCCGCTGTCGATTGAAAGCGCCTTCACGAAGGGCTGCGCCCACGCGAGCGGGATGCCCTGGACCGCAATGCGTGCCAGCTCGGAATCCGGCTTGGCGAGGGTAAGCCGCTGAGTGACTGTGTTGTAGGAGACCGGCTGCGCGGTGGCGATCTCGACCAGCTTGTGCGCATCGGCGGTCGCCACGCTGAGTTCGAGTTGGTTCAGCCGTGCCACGTTGTCGGCGTAGGCGCCGTCGAACGTCACGTGCATCTGCAATGGACCGACGGATGCGAACTGCGGCCCGAGCTTCTCAAGACCCGAGACACCGACATTGAGATCGCCGCTGCCCACCGCAGACGGCCGGTCGGGCTCGATGGAGAACCTGCCGGAGCCCCTGGCGCTGACTTCCGGCAATCCGAGACCCGCGAGGACCGCGGCGAGCTGTTCGCTGTTCACGGCGAGATCCCACGTGCCGTCGAGCTTGTGCGTGCTTGCAACATATTCCACGCGCGAATTGAACACCGGCTCCGTCTTCGCATCCCGGATGAGCGCGACGCGAGTCGTGTAAACCTCGTTTGCATCGGGTGCGGCCTGCTCGGCCGTCAGCTCGGTGCGGACCTGATCCGCCGGCAACTTCGGCCCTTCTGCCGCCGCCGTGTTCTCCAAATCGATCCGGTCGATCCGGCGGTCCGCCGCGATGCGCAGGCCGATCGACCCGTTGGAATGGAGGACCCGCAACGCCGCGCCCTTCGTGCCGTCGGAAAAATCGATTTTCCATGCAATCTGGCCTCGCTTGCCGATCTCAATCCCGCCGCCTTGCAGGGTGAAATCGACCCCGCGATCCGCCGACAGCACGAGGCGGCCATCGACCGCCAGATTACCGAGGCGCACATCGAGCGGCAGCCTCGCCAGGTGCAGAACGCCGAGGAAGACGGGCGCCCGGGGTGGCGCTTCGCCCAACACCGGTGCGGAGGGCAACGGCGCCGTCGATGCCACCGTGCTCACAGGCATCTGCCGGGTGTCGACAACCATGCCATTGACCGCGACCGAATCCACGTCGACCCGCCTGTGTTTGACGTATTCCCAGGCGGAGTAATTCGCGGAAACCCGCTTGATGGTGACAACCAGCCCATCTTGATCGAGGCGCAGGTCGCTGATCTCCGCCGCCGACAACCCGACTGCCACGCGACCGATATCGATCTTCAGGCCGGGCTGGCCCGCCACCGCCTTTCGGACGGCCCAGGTTTGAACAGCCGGGACGAAGGCCAGGCCCACAACCAGGGCGACCAACAATATAATGCCACCGAGGATGACCCCGATAATTTTCAATGCTTTCATCGCTTGAGATTCCCATGGCAGGCGCTTGAGGCTTTTCGGACAAGTCAAATCCGTAGAGATTTTTCCTCGCATTCGGATCATCGGAGGACAACCTTGCCGGGTCTATCTGCGTCCCCGGCGATCCGGCTCGACAACCGCACATTCGTCCATTTCCTCGCATCCGCCTCTCGCCCAGTTTTCGCAGACATCAATCAATCGATCAGAAAAACGACTAAGGAGAAACAGACATGGCAATCATTGACTTCGGCGGTACTAAGGAAGAAGTCGTCACGCGGGATGAGTTCCCGATGGCGAAGGCGCGCGCGGTGCTGGAGAAGGAAGTCATCGCCGTTATTGGATACGGCGTGCAGGGCCCGGCGCAGTCCTTGAACATGAAGGACAATGGTTTCAACGTCATCATCGGCCAGTCGAAGAAGTTCGAGAAGGACTGGAATCGCGCGGTGAACGATGGCTGGGTCCCCGGCGTGACGCTGTTCGACATGGAAGAGGCCGCAACGCGCGGAACGATTGTTCAGATGCTCGTTTCTGATGCGGCGCAGCGCGCCATCTGGCCGAAGATCAAGAAATGCCTGAAGCCCGGCAAGGCCCTCTATTTTTCCCACGGCTTCTCGATCGCTTATAAGGATCAGACCGGCGTTGTCCCGCCCAAGAAGGTCGACGTCATCATGGTTGCGCCGAAGGGCTCGGGCACATCCGTGCGCCGCAATTTCCTCTCTGGAGCGGGCATCAATTCCAGCTTTGCTGTGGAGCAGGACTACACGGGCCACGCCCGCGAGCGCTGCATTGCGCTGGGCATCGCCATCGGTTCGGGATACCTGTTCCCGACCACGTTTCAGCAAGAAGTCTTCAGCGACCTCACCGGCGAGCGCGGCGTGCTGATGGGCGCCCTGGCCGGCATCATGGAGGCCCAGTACGAGGTCCTGCGCAAGCACGGGCACACACCGAGCGAAGCGTTTAACGAGACCGTCGAGGAGCTGACCGAGAGCCTGATCCGACTCGTCGGCGAGAACGGCATGGACTGGATGTATTCGAACTGCTCGGCAACCGCCCAGCGCGGGGCGCTCGACTGGAAGCCCAAGTTCAGGGCCGCCGTCCTTCCCGTGTTCCAAAACCTCTACCGGCGCGTCGCGACCGGCAAGGAATGTGCGCGCGTTCTCAAAGCCTGCGGCGCTCCGAATTATCAGGAGGCGCTTGGCAAGGAACTGCATGCATTGGGCAACTCGGAAATGTGGCTCGCCGGCAAGGCCACCCGCGCCCTCCGGCCGAAACTGCAGTCCGCCACCGCGCTCCCGGCATCGACCAAGGGCGTCGGCGGGCGCGCGGAGAACTGAGACGAATCCAACGCCGCGACTTGCGACGAAGCAATCTCCACGGAGATTGCTTCGTTCGTTTCCATCCTGTCATTTCAACCCCCACTTTCACCCATGCGCAGCGACACCATCAAGAAGGGCTTTGAACGCGCACCGCACCGCAGCCTGCTCCGCGCCGCCGGCGTGATCGAGTCCGAGGCGGACTTCGACAAGCCGTTCATTGCGATCTGCAACAGCTACACCGACTGCATCCCCGGACATGCGCACCTCAACGAGGTCGGCCAGCTGGTGAAACGCCTCGTCCGCGCGGCGGGCGGCGTGCCCTTCATCTTCGACACCATCGGCGTCGACGACGGAATCGCGATGGGGCATTCGGGCATGAAATATTCCCTGCCGTCGCGCGAACTGATCGCCGATTGCGTGGAAACGATGCTGCGCGCGCACTGCTTCGACGGGATGGTCTGCATTCCCAACTGCGACAAGATCGTCCCCGGCATGCTCATGGCGGCGATGCGGGTGAACATCCCAACCGTCTTCGTGTCCGGCGGGCCCATGGCCGCGGGCATTGCGCAGACCGACCCCGCAAGCGAGCTCCCGGAACACCTGCGTCCCGCCTCCGTAAAGTCTGACCTCATCTCGGTTTTCAAGGGCGTCGGGGCGCTCCAGACCGGGAATCTTACCGCCGCAGAGCTCCTGAAACTGGAGCAAAGCGCCTGCCCGACCTGCGGTTCCTGCTCGGGCATGTTCACCGCCAATTCGATGAACTGCCTCTGCGAGGCCCTGGGAATGGCGCTGCCCGGAAACGGCACAATCCTCGCCGTCTCGAAGGAGCGCGAGCAGCTCTACCGCCGCGCCGCCGCGCAGATCATGGAACTCGTCAAGCGCGACATCAAACCGCGCGACATCGCGACCCTCGACGCCTTCGACAACGCGCTCGCACTCGATGTCGCCATGGGCGGTTCGACGAACACCGTGCTCCACACCCTCGCCATCGCCCGCGAGGCCGGCATCGAGTACGACATTGCCCGCATCGACGGAATCTCCCGCCGCATTCCCTGCCTCTGCAAGGTGTCACCGTCGTCCGACTACCACATGCAGGACATCCACCGCGCCGGCGGCATTCATACGATCCTCGGGGAACTGAAGCGCCTCGGCGCCCTCAAGACGAGCTGCATCACCGTCACCGGGAAGACCATCGGCGAGAACATCGACGCCTGGGATCTGCGCTCGCCCTCCTGCACCGACGAGGCGCGCATCGTCCGCACCTCCGGAGCCTCCGCGCTTGTGCTCGATCCGAACGACAAGCTCGGTGCGGTCGCCCGCAGCGCCACGGGCAACCTCGTGCCGAAACCCATGCTCTTCCATCCTGCCGACGACCGCGCCATTGCACTCTGGCGTTTCGCGGCAGCCTTCAACGCCAACGACGCCGCGTCCTGCGGCGCGCTCTTCGGCGCGACCGGCGAACTCGATGTGGACGGCAGCACCACCCGTAGGGCGAGTGCTCTTGGACTCTCTGTCGCGGTCACTGTCAACAAGACGAACACCTGGCGCGGCGCCGCCGAAATCGAGGCGGGCCTCAAGCCGAAGTTCGCGGAATTCCGCGGCCTCGTCCGCGCAGAGCTCGCCGAAGCCCGCGGCACACCCGTGCTCGTCATCTGGCACTACGAAAAGGCCGGCGCGAAGAAGATTTCCTGTCTCCTCCGCATCTCCCGCCTGCACGCCGGCGGCACCATCGCCCGCGCCTCACACGACTACGATCCGAAGGCCATTGCCACCGCCAGACCAGCCGGTCTCATGCCGCATGATCCGGTGTTCCGTTTCGACGCGCAGCAATGCATCCGCTCCGCCGACCACGCCTACATGAAGGACGGCGGCCTCGCGATACTCTATGGCAGCCTCGCCCCCGAGGGCTCGGTGGTGAAGACTGCCGGCATCAGCGAAGCCTTCAAAGCGTACTGTGGTCCGGATTTCGTCTTCGAAGGCCCGGCGGTGATCTTCGAAAGCCAGGACGACGCCTGCGCCGGAATTCTCGCCGGCAGGGCCAGGGCCGGCGACGTCGTCATCATTCGCAACGAGGGACCGCGCGGCGGCCCCGGAATGCAGGAGATGCTCTCGCCCACGAGCTATATCGTCGGGATGGGCCTCAGCGACAAGGTCGCCCTTGTCACCGACGGCCGCTTCAGCGGAGGCACCGCGGGCGCCTGCATCGGCCACGTCTCGCCCGAGGCTGCCGAAGGCGGCCCGATCGGCCTGCTCCGCGAAGGCGACCGCGTGCGCATCGACTTCCCGAACCGGCGCATCGACATCCTCGTCGACGAGGCCGTGCTCGCCGAGCGCCGCAAGGGCTGGACGCCCGTCTTGCCGCCGCTCACCGGCTGGCTCGCTCGCTACCGCAAACAGGTGACCAACGCCAGCAAGGGCGCGATCCTCGCCGGTTAGGAGTGCAGATTGCCGGCTGGCATTTCATGAAGTTTCCTGTTTACGGGATTCTTTATGAAATCCGAACATAGGTCACATGGGTCCTATGGGCCCTATACGACCCATGATCAATCACCGGAGCCCAGCGGCTTCATCCCGGCGCATGGCGGCTACCGCAACCTGCTCTCCTTCCAGAAGGCGGAGATCATCTACGATCTCACGCACCGGTTCTGCGAACGCTTCCTCCGGAGAGGCGACCGCACGATCGACCAGATGGTCCAAGCTGCCCGCTCCGGGAAACAGAATATCCTCGAAGGCAGCCAGGCCTCCGGCACCTCAAAGGAAACCGAGATCAAGCTCCTCAATGTCGCGCGCGCCAGCCTTGAAGAACTGCTTGAGGACTACCGCGATTTTCTGCGGGTGCGCAGCGCGCCGATTTGGGCAAAGGATTCAAGGGAGGCATTGTTTGTTCGGAAGCTCGGTGCCCAACCCAATACGTCCTATGAGCCCTATGGGACCTATGTGGACACCCGCCCGCCTGAGATCGTCGCCAATATCGCGCTCTGCCTGATCCACCAGGCCAACTATCTCCTCGACCAGCAGCTCCGTCAGCTGGAGAAGGCCTTTCTCTCAGAGGGCGGCCTCCGCGAGCGGATGACACGTGCGCGATTGGCTGCGCGGGACCGGCACTGGTGAACCAAGCCTCCACGCGTGCCTGAATCTCGTTTGCCGGAGATCGGCGATAAGGAGCCGCCATTGTGCCGGCTTGTTGCGCGAACCACCGCTAATGCTCCGCCTCCGCGAGGAAGCCGGCAGCCGTTCCGACGAACTCCTGGGTATGTGTCATGAAGCTCCCGTGTCCTGCGCCTTGAATGATGTGGACGGTGGCACCCGGATAGAGCGTCCGGAAAACCTGGCGTTCCCTCGGCGTAAAACCGGTTTCCTCAGAGGATTCGATGATCAAGACCCGCCCGCTCCAACCGGTCATCGGCACCGGCTTGTCCCAGCCGTTTCGAATGAAATCGATCATGCAGCGCGACTGGCTGCGCAGGCCCTTCGAGTTGGGATTCGCAACAATTTCGACTTGCCACAAAAATGACATCCAGAACTCCCGGTCCGCATCCGGCAGCTTCTTCAACAAGCCATTGAATTCTGAATGCATCGCCGACAGCATCAACCTGCGCGGCAGTATCAGAGATGCCGGCAGCACCGCCCTGATGAGCAGCGCGCGGCCCGGTGTGTAGACCGCTGAATTCGCAATGATCAGCGAGTCAACCCGCTGCGGATCGGATTGTGCGAATGCACGTTCCACAAACCCGCCGAGCGAATGACCGAGCATGCAGCAATGTTCCACGCCGCAGTCGTCGAGAATCGCCCGCACGCCTTCAAGCAGTTCACTGACCGTTGTCGCCGTCGGCGAATAGCCAATTGCGATCACCCTGTTTCGTTGTTCCAACGCCGCGACCACTGGAAACATGCATTCGGGATCGCAACCGAGGCCTCCCGGAAGCACGACGACAGTCGGCGCACCTGCGCCTGTGACGATGTAGCTCCAACCATTGCCCGACACCGTCCGGTGGGAGATCGTGTGCGTTTCCCGAAAGTGTTTTAACTGCTCCGAGAGGGACATGTGTTCCGAGGCGCTTCACGAGCCGATGCCGACTACGCCGGAACGGAAGGATTCTGGAAGCATTTTGTTCGCGACGCCGACCGCAAAACACGCGGACCGCCGATTTTCGGCGGGAAGGGGGTTTTCGTTTCAGAGTGTTTGTGAACGTCGGCGAACCCAATAATACGCTGCCCAGAGGACGGCGCCGACCGATCCATAGCCGAGCGCGGCCATCGGCGATTCGAGAAGAAGCCAGTGGGTCTGGCCGGCGACGTGGGCAACCGAGAACGGGGCCACGCTGAAAAAGATCGCCAATGCCATCAGCGTGGCCCGGCCCCTCACGAGACGGCGTGCCCGGCGCAACGACGCCATCTCATCGAGGCGGGCGGCCAGCGGCGCCGTTCCAAGAACGGTCGTGTCCATGATCCGGTGCAGTTCGGCGGCTTCACTTGGATGCTGCTGAAGGTATTCCCCGACCAGCGCACGCGTGTCGGCGCTGCATTCGTTCGCAACGTAAAGGGGAAGCAGGTCGTTGATGATGTCTTTCGTAATATTCATGACGGGTTGTCTTTGTCGGTTTTCAAAATTGCAGCGAGTCTGGCCCGGGCGCGAAACACCCGGACCTTGGCGGCCGTCACCGAGAGTCCGGTGGCAGCGGCGATGTCTTCGTAGGAGAGATCCTCTTCGGCGCGAAGCAGGAGCAGCGTACGGTCGATCTCAGGGAGGGCCTGCACCGCCGCCAGCGCCCGCTGAAACTCGTCCTGCTTCGCCGCAGCCTCATCGGGCGCGACCGCGATGTCGGGCATGGCTTCGTCCAGCGGTTCGAGGCGGGACGAGTGGCGCCATTGTTTTCGATGGAGATTTCGCGCGATGGTGAACAGATAGGCCTTGACCGAGTCCGTCCGCGGTTCCCCTGAAGCCGTCCAGAGGCGGGCGAAGGTCTCCGTGGTGATGTCCCGCGCTTCGTCGGGATTGCCTGTCAACCAATGCGCAAAGCGGTACACATCGCCGGCGTACCGGGAATAGAGCTCGTGAAAGTTCGTTGAACGCGTGCGCATGCAGGCGGCATCATGCTCGCCCGAATGAGCTACCGGAGAAGACGGTCCAGGGCAATCACTGGGGCCTGCACCTGGATCACCGACGGCGGGAAAGGTTATCGAACTCGCGATCACGTTGAGTAGATCCAGGTCAAACCGAAAAGTTACAGCGAAGCGCACCGCCGCGGCTTTTCTCAGGACGCCCTGAGCGCATTGAGGACTGTCCAGGCTGGCGCCATCGGAGGACAACGCTTCCCACCAATCGTGGCAGCGTCAGACCAGGAGGGTGCCGCGCTGCCGGCGCCGCCCGACCTACATCCCCACCGATTTCAGCACCCGATCCACCGCGCACGCCGGCTGATCGAAGTCCGATGGTGTCAGCGGCAGACGGCGCTGCCCCGTACGCTCGTGGAAAAAGTAGAGCTCGCCGGCGCTCGCATACGCGGCGAACGCCAGTTGACAACCGCCGCCAACCCGTCCCTGCAATGCGCGTTCCAGGGCCACCTGCCGTCCCGTGCCCGCATCCAGCGCAGCGGCAAAACGCCCGGCGTCCGACGCACGGCACTCGATTGCGATCGCACCCTGCCCCACCGCCGGCACCATCTCCCCGAATTCAAGCGGGCGAAACTCGAGCCCCGGCCATGACCCGATGCCGAGACGGTTGAGGCCTGCCGCCGCGAGCACCGTGGCATCGGCGTCGCCCGCGGCGACCTTCTTCAGGCGGGTGTCGACATTTCCGCGGATCTCCGTGAAGACCGCTCCGGGAAACTTCAGCCCGATCTGCAGCCGCCGGCGCGGACTGCCCGTTGCAATGGTTCCCGGCACCGTGATCCCTGAACGCAGAACCAGCACGTCGCGCGGATCCTCGCGCGGCAGGAAACCGGCGATGACCAGCCCGTCGGCCAGCTCGTTCGGAAGGTCCTTCGAGCTGTGCACCGCCACATGCGCCTCGCCGCGCAGAAGCGCCTGCTCGAGCTCGGCGGTAAACAGACCCTTGCCCCCCTGCTTCTCCAACGACCACGCGATCTTCCGGTCTCCCGTGGTCACCATCCGGAGCAGCGTGCACTCCGTGCCGGGAAAACGCGCCCTCAACCGCGCAGCCGCCAGCTCCGCCTGGGCGAGCGCCAGCGGGCTCTTGCGTGTGGCGAGAATGATCGGGATCAAAGGAGTCAGGAGTCGAAGACCGGTAGGATGCAGGCAACGCTCAAAACCCGTCGCACGTCACTCAACAGTCCCGGCCGGCCAACATTAAAACTGTGGAATATGCGGGCTAACGCTTGAGTGCGAGCGTCCCAGTGCGCGCGAGTTCGAGGATCCCGAACGGTTCGATCAAGCCGAGAAAGGCCGTGACCTTGCCCTCGTCGCCGGTGATCTCGACGATCACATCCTGGCGTGCGACGTTGACAATCTTCGCCCGGAAGATGTCGCAGATCTGCATGATCTCGGGGCGTGTCTTGCCGTCAGCCTTGATCTTCACAAGCACGAGTTCCCGCTTGACCGCCTGACCGTCCTTAAAATCGGTGACATCGACCACGTTGATCAGCTTGCGGAGCTGATTGATGCAAAGTTCGAGCGCGGAATCATCACCCATGAGCACGACCGTCATCCGCGACAATGACGGGTCATGCGTCGGCGCCACGTTCAGAGTGTCGATGTTGAAGCCGCGGCCGGAGAACATGCCGGCGATCCGGACCAGCACGCCGAACTTGTTCTCAACCAGAGCCGATATCGTATGTCGCATGGAGGATGGTAGTTGTGGAAGTGAACTCGGATTCCCGCGCTGCCCAACCAGGCCGCGCAGCAGGAAAAGCCCGGCCATTGAACTCCACCGGGGCGCGCATCGGCGCCGAAGAGCGCCTCGGTGAAGCTCAAGCGCGCCGTGTCCTCGCCGAAATCAACGAGGCGGTCAATGGCGAAACGCTCGCCTCTCCACCGCACGGAATCCTTCCAAGGTCTCTGGACCGCCCAGTCCGCCATGCCCGCCAAAGATGCCCACGACTTTCCCCACCGGAATATTGCATTTGACCCGGGCAATTGTGCCTTCTAACTCTTTTGCGGCACCTTTGGCTGCGCCTTGCGGCTAGGGGTTTTCCGCATCTAACCCCCGTAATCGGACCTATGAACACCACTATGCGTTTAATCTGTCTGTTAGCATTGGCCGCCAGCCCGTCGCTGGCCTTGGCTCAAATGGCTGCTCCACCAGCCCCCGGAGCCGCCCAGGCACCGGCCACCGCCGAGGAAACCGTCGCCCTTCCAGCGTTCTCCATCACGACCGAACGTGACACGGGGTACGTCGGTACGGAAGCCCTTAGCACGACCCGCGTCGGCGTTCCCCTCACCGACCTTTCTCAATCGGTCATGGTGCTCAATCGCGCGTTTATCGACGCGATCGATCCGACAATCGTGTCCAAGTCCTTGCTCTACGTCGGCGGCGCCCAGACCGGAACCATTAGCTGGTCGGTCGACCGCAACATGATTCGCGGGTTCGTCGGTGAAGGCGATTACGTCGACGGCTTTCGCACGCAAACCGACCGGAATACCGATCTGAACCTGATCGACCACATCGAGGTCATCAAAGGCCCGTCCGCGATCTTCATCGGCAATACCGCCAACACGGTTGGCGGTGTGATCAACAAGATCTCGAAGAGCCCGACGGATTTCAACGAGGGTTCCGTTACCGTGCAAGTCGGCGAGTTCGACGCCGCCAAGTTCGACGTGGATATCGGTGGTCCGATCACCGCAGACAAGAAGCTCATGTATCGTGTGCTTTTCCTCGGGCAGGACTCACTTGGCTACTACAACTTTACCTACGACAAGCGCATGGCGGTAACGGGAATGCTGGAGTACAAGTTCACCAACGACACGGAGGCCTGGATCAAGGCTGAGAAGTTCGACTGCCACTATTCCTCGTACAACGGCATCCCGATCAGCGGTCAGACCGCCAATGGACTTCCGATGGGTCAGGGCGGCATCCCCATCCCGGGCGTGACCAACCGAATGCTGAATCTGCCCTATGACATCAACCTGAACGAGAACAATCCCTTGAACTGGCGTACGGATTGGTTCTACCGCATCTGGGGGCAGTTCACCACCCGCCCAAACGACCATCTTGCCATCCGCCTCGCCGTGTTCGACTCGGCTGACTGGCAGCGTCGCGTTGAATCCATTCTGTCCATCCCATCCTACGTCAACAAATTCGGCAACACGGTGTCTCCCGGAGCAGGCGGATCCATCAGCACCGACCCCGTTACTGGGAAGCCCGTCCTGAATCCTTCCTATGTTATTTCTCCGACATTTATCCCGGGCACAACCCTTCTCAATCGGGCGATCACAGGGATCAATGCCGACTATCAACCGCGGCGCGAAGCTCAAAACGACTACGTTTTCAACTTCATCACCGGACCGGCCTCCCACAAGCTCCTGATCGGCCTGGACGCAATCGACTTTCCGGAGACAACCAGCACCTACAGCGGAATTGGCACCGCCAGCCCGATCAATCCCTACAATCCGATCTATCCGGGCACAGTGACCGATAACATCAACCAACAGCCTCCGCCGTCGTTCCTCGATCAGAGCCAGACCTTCGCGAAGATCTACGGAATGGAAACGGCCAGCTTCCTCGACAACCGGGTGATTCTCTCCTGGGGCGCGGCCCGCAACCGCGTCGAGATCGGCAAGACCAGCTGGGCGTTCAACAACGTGACCCAAGTGACGACCCCAACATCGGTGCCCAATCAGGTCCTCTACAAGAATCTCGTCCAATACGGCCTCCTGGTGAAGCCACTGCCGAACATCTCGCTCTTCTACGGTCAGAACCAGAACTTCGCCAACAATGGATTCGATACAAACAACCACCTCCAGCCGCCGCAGCAGGGCAGCCAACATGAGATCGGAATCAAGTCGAATCTGCTCCATAACAAGGTGACGGCCAACATCAGCTATTTCGACATCAAGCAGCTCAACAATAGCGTGCCTGCATTCCCGCAGACCGTGCCGCCATCTCAAACCCTTGTCCCGGGCACCGTTTCCCGTGGTTTCGATGGCGACTTCACGGCCCAGTTGACCCACCAGATCGACCTGATGGGTGCATTCTCCTACTTCAAGGCGCATGTCCCGCTCCCGGCACCCTACAGCTTGGTGAACCAGCCCATAGACGGTACGGTCTATACGGATCTGCCAGTAGACAACGTCTCCCAACATAGCTACTCGATCTCCACCCGGTACAAGTTCACCGGCATGCTCAAGGGCTTCGCGGTCGGCGTCAGCGCCAACTACCTCGCCAAGCGCGCGATCACCGACAACTCCAACCAGGAGTTCTACGGTTACGTCCCGGCCCGCACGCTTTGCGACGCGTTGCTGTCGTACGACATGGAGCAGTTCAAGATTCAGCTCAATATCGATAATTTGTTCAACAAGAAGTTCATCTATGCCGCCCGGAGCAACCAGGTGATCGTCCCCGGCACCCCGATCAACTTCCGCGTCATGTTCACGTACAAGTTCTTCTGAGAATTCGTAACGCGACCTTTATCAGCTGATTGCTGATTCAGTTCATGACCCGCGCGCCGCCCGGCGCGCGGGTCATTCTTTTTCCCGGATTCGGCGCCGCCAGAATCGCGCACTTTCCCTGCCAATTTCACCTGCGTCTATTCGGGGCAAACACTCGATTGCCGGATTGAAATGGCATGAATGTGCCGATAGGATGGGAACCAATGAGGCCAATGCTGACGAATCGCATCGGTGCGGCCCTGCGTGCCTGCATCCTTGCTCTGGGTGTGACGATTCAGCGTGAGAACGAGGTGCGCGAGACGCTGAAGGACCGCCCGGACTTTGTCATCGTGACCCTGGAGAACCTGCACGATCCGAAAGTACAGGCATTGCTGAATCCCTAGATGCTCCCAGTGAAATCTCGATCCGCCTCTGCAGACGCCGGGAACGAAGCGCGGCGCCAATCTCGGGATCGCCTGCGGACGCGGAATCGATCGTCCGCGCAAATGTCCATTGACAAAAATGCGCTGATTGCCGGACTCCGGGGAATCCTCGGCCGGTTGTGCGGCAGAAACCGGAAGTCTGCTCAGACTTCGAAAATTCTCTCCGCCCAGATTCCTCATCGCCACCCGCTGCTCAATGCCTGCCACATTGGGCGAGGCCTCCCTGGGTTCAGATTCTGGGCGGCTTTGGCATCGCTCTGCCTCTCCGTCGACATCAAGGCGGCCGATGGGACACCGTCTCCCGCCCCGCCCATCTCCTACGCGACCCACACCTACGACATCAACGACGGACTGCCGCATAACACCACATTCCCGGTTCTCCAGACCCGGGACGGCTACCTCTGGATCGCGACAACCGCCGGCCTTGCCCGCTTCGACGGCGTGCGCTTTGTCACCTATCGCGTCGCCGACACGCCCGCCCTTGTGGACGACTTGATACGCTGCCTCTACGAAGACGATGAGGGGATCCTCTGGATTGGAACCCAGCGCGGTCTGTGTCGCTACTGGCGGGGAACATTCGAGCCCGTTCCTCTACCCGACAACCCAACGGTCATGTCGGTGGTTAAAGACCGTTCCGGAGATGTGTGGATCGGCACGCTGATCCGGGGATTGTGGAAGTATCGGGACGGGCGCGTCACCGAATTCAAGGACCCGCTGATTCCGCAGGATGTTCGTTTGCGCGATGTGCGTTCGTTGTTCATGGATTCGACGGGGCGGGTGTGGATGTGGATCCGGAGCAAAGGCATGGCCTTTCTCGAAGGAGGTCAGCTGCGGCTTCTCGATGGATTCGGCGTATCCTCCGCGCAAGGGGTTCCGATGGCCGAGGCTCCGTCCGGCACACTCTGGTTTGCAACCGATCAGGGAGTCTCCCGGCTGCGCAATGGCGAATGGCGGTCCTACGGCAGGGATCAGGGACTCGGGGCCGCAACGGTCAGGGGTCTGTCCGCCGACCGGCAGGGGCGAATCTGGGCGGCCGCAGACCGGCTGTACTTGTTGGAATCGGCGGACTCGGATCGTTTTTCCCTGGTTCCGGTCGGGATCCACTACGCACGCCGGACGATGCAGGATCGCGAAGGAAGTCTTTGGGTGGGCACTTCCAACGAGGGCCTTTTCCAATTGCGAGCCTCCGCGTTCCGCATGTTGATGCCGGAGGACGCGCTGTTCGATGGGAACACGAGGGCGGTGACCGTCGACGGGCGGGGCGACATCTGGGCGGCGCTTCCGACCAACGGGATCGGTCGCATCACGCCGGGAGGCAGTCTGACCTCGATCGAAACAGGAGCCGGGGTTTCCGGCGAGGTCTGGACGCTCTGCGCCGGATCTGACGGCTCCGTCTGGAGCGGAACGGCCACCGCGCTGCGGGTCTGGAGGGACGGCCACCAGCAGGAGTTTCCCCAGTTCAAGAAGGTCCGCTCCATCTACCAGGACCGCGGCGGCGCAATCTGGATTGGCGCGGACGAGGGCGGCGGCGTCGTGCGCTACAAGGACGGCCGGTTCGTCTCGTACGCCGGGGCGATCGGCCCGCCGCGAGATTCCACCGCTCCACCCGTGGCGCAGGCATTCGCGGAAGACGCCGACGGGGCATTGTGCATCGGGCTGATGTTTCGAGGGAGAGGCCTCGTCAAGCTGAAGGACGGCGTGATGACGGAGATCGGGCCGGCAAGGATCTTCGATGCGTGCGAGATCCGCGAGATCTACCCGGATCGGGATGGCAACCTTTGGCTGGGCACGCAGGGACGGGGTCTGGTTGTCTTCAGCAACGGCCGCTGGCTGAATCCCGACAGTCTCTCGACGGCATTCAACGATCATGTGTCCGCGATCACCGAAGACGATCATGGCCGGATATGGATCGGCACCGCGAAAGGCATCCTGTGGGCGGCCAAATCCGATCTGCTGGCGGTGGCTCGGGGGGAACGATCGACGTTCACCTTGCGGCAGGCGGTGACCAGTGACGGCATCAGGCCGGCGATGGTTGGCGGGGGGATCTTCGGATCGTTTCCGGCAGTGTGGAAAGCGCCTGACGGCACAATCCTGTTTGCCACCAAGCGCGGTGTGGTGGCGGTCGACACGAACCACATCACGACCAACACGCTCGCTCCGCCGGTGAAGATCGAACGGGTGACTGTGGATGGCAACGCCGTCGACAACTCGGCCGAGAACCAACTCGCGCCGGGAGTCCGCACACTCACGATCGACTATACGGCGCTGAGCTTCGTCCAGCCGAACCAGGTTCTGTTTCGCTACATGATGGAGGGATACGACAGGGGCTGGGTCGAGGCCGGCACCCGGAGAACCGCCTTCTACACAAAGCTGGAGCCAGGCACCTACAGATTCCGGGTGATCGCATGCAACTGCGATGGAGTGTGGAGCGAAACCGGCGCGAGCATGACCATCATCCAGCGGCCGTTCTTTTATCAAACCGCATGGTTCTGGAGCGGGGTTGCGACCGCCCTCGCAATGGGTATTCTGATTTTCTATCGCGTACGGACCGCGGCTTTGCGCGGGAGAAACCAGGAACTGGAGCGGCGCATCGCCGCCCGCACGGCCGAGCTCGCAAAGTCCTACGAGACAATCCGCGCCTCGGAGTACTTCTACCACTCGCTCGTTGAGAGCCTTCCACAGATCATCGTGCGCAAGGATGCCGGAGGTCGTTTCACCTATGCCAACGCCGCCTTTGGCGAACTCGTGGGAAGGCCTGTCGAACAGATCATCGGCCAGACGGACCACGAAATCTACCCACCCGACCAGGCTGCGAAGTTTCGCGCCGACGATCTGCGGATCATGCAAACCGGCGATGTACTGGAGTACGAGAAAATCGTCGAGAGTCCCGGGAAGAAGAAACGCTACCTCCAGGTGAAGAATGTGCCGCTCTTAGACCAGCAGAAACCGATCGGCGTGTTGATTCTCTTTTGGGACATGACGGTCTTCCGCGAGACGGAGGAACAGCTGCGCAACGCGCAACGGGAGCTGATCGAAACATCGCGCCTGGCAGGCATCGCCGAGGTGGCGACCGGAGTGCTCCACAACCTCGGAAACGTCCTCAACAGCGTGAACATATCGGCAACCATCGCGGCCGAGCGGCTCCGCAACTCCAGGGCGCCGGGCGTGGGAAAGGTCGCGCGGCTGCTTCTGGATCAGGGAGACCGCCTTGTGGAATTCTTCGCCACCGACCCGCGGGGCCGCCAGTTGCCCGGCTATCTCGAGAAGCTGGACGCCCAGTTGCAGTCCGAGCGATCCGAATCCGTGCGTGAACTCGCGGCACTCCAGGACAACATCGACCATATCAAGCAGATCGTGGCGGCGCAACAGAGCTTCGCCCACGTTTCAGGCATCGTCGAGGTCGTTCCTCCCGCCGAGATCGTCGAGTACGCGTTGCGCATCAGCGAAGCCTCCCTCACCCGTCACAATATCGCGGTCGTTCGCGAATTCTCATCCGCCCCGGCAGTGAAGGTCGAGCGCCACAAGGTGCTCCAGATTCTCGTCAACCTGATCCGCAACGCCAAGGAGGCAATGAACGAGAGCGGCCGGGCCGACAAGCGGCTCGTGCTCGGTGTCCGGACCTCGCCGGAAGGCCGGGTGCAGATCTACGCAACCGACAACGGGGTCGGGATTCCGCCGGACAACCTCACCCAGATCTTCGCCTTTGGGTTCACAACCAAAGTCACCGGTCACGGCTTCGGCCTGCATTCGAGCGCGCTTGCCGCGAAGGAAATGGGCGGCTCCCTTCAGGCATCCAGCGACGGCACAGGCGCCGGCGCGACGTTTGTCCTCGAACTGCCGGCCGAGCGCCCCTGAAGCTCACCATGAGAACGAGCCCGAGCCAGTCGCGCGGACCACCGGACGTCGGCCGCCGCGAGTTCCGGCTCTTGACCGGACAGCGTGCTGCGGCTGTTCTAGTCGACATGCCCCGCGAATCACAGCGCGAACATCCGGCAGGTGTGTTGGCGCGGTGTCAACGGCGTGCACGGAAATCCGCCGCGCTGTGGTGCTGGATCGCAGCGGCGGCAGCAGGGAGTGTTGCTGAAATCAGGGCGGTCGACGCGCCAGCGCCCGTCGCGTACGCGACCTATTGCTACGATGTCAATGCCGGCCTGCCCCACAACGCCGCGTCGCCGGTCATCCAGACGCGCGACGGATACCTGTGGATCGGCACGAATGCGGGCCTGGCCCGCTTCGATGGCGTGCGTTTTGTCTCCTTTCGCGCCACGGACTCGCCCGGTTTGCCCGACAATCAGATACGTTGCCTCTACGAGGACGAAGCGGGGGCATTGTGGGTGGGGACCAACCGGGGCGTTTCGCGTTACCAGAAAGGGACCCTGGAGTTTGTCGGCTTGTCAGGGACTGCGATCACCTCGATCATCCAGGATCGGACAGGCCGGATGTGGATCAGTACTCTGGGCCAGGGATTGTGGGAATACCGGGAAGGGCGCCTCACCGAACACAAGGACCCGCTGATTCCGGATGTGCCGCTGCACGATGTGCGTTCGCTGTTCATGGATTCGACGGGGCGTGTATGGATGTGGATTCGCAGCAAAGGCGTGGCCTATTTCGAGGGAAATTCTCTGCGACTCTTCAATGGACTCGGCGTTTCCTCTGACCAGGGCGTTCCCATGGCAGAGACTCCGTCCGGCACCCTCTGGTTTGGCACCATGGATGGAGTATTCCGGCAGCGCGATGGCGCATTGCGACACTATGGGAAGGAACAGGGGATCGGCGGCGCGGCGGTCCGGAATCTGTATGCCGACCGCAAGGGGCAGCTCTGGGTGTCGGCCAACAAATTGTACCTGCTGGAACGGCCGGAAGCCGAGTCATTCACGACCGTGCCCATCCCGGTGGAATATGCCCGCTGGGTGGTTCAGGATCGGGAGGGCAGCTTCTGGGTTGGGACTGCCAATGAAGGCTTGTGGCAAGTCCGGTCCTCGGCGTTTCGGATGCTCCTGCCGCAGAGCGCGCTTATGGACGGCAATGTGCGTGCGGTGGCGCGCGACCGGGACGGCTTCACCTGGGCCAGCCTGCCCGCCGGCGGGGCGGCGCGAATCGCGCCGGAAGGAAAGATCACTGTCGTGGAAACCGATGGCATCGTTTCGAGCATTTGTCCCGCGGCCGATGGCAGCGTCTGGATCGGCACGGCCGACTCGCTGCGCGCCTGGCGCGAGGGCAGGCAGCAGGTGTATCCACAGTTCAAGCGCGTGCGGGCCATCTTCCAGGACCGGGCTGGAGCGATCTGGATCGGCGCGGATGAGGGCGGCGGCGTCGTCAGGTACCAGGACGGCCGCTTTGATGCATCCTACCCGGAGTCGATCCGACGTTTTCTGCCGCCATCCGCTCCCGCCATTGTGGCGAACACGTTTGTGGAGGGCGCGGACGGCACCCTGTACATCGGACTGCTTTTCAGAAGCAGCGGCGTCGTGATCTTGAAAGACGGCGTGGTATCGGTCAACGACTCGCGCCCAATCTTCGCGGCCAGCGACATCTTCGCAATCTATCCAGACCGGGAGGGCAACCTCTGGGTTGGAACACGGGGCAGAGGACTCGCCATCTTCAGTCAGGGCCGCTGGCTGAATCCCGACAGCCTTTCCGCCCCGTTCAACGATCACGTCGCGACAATCACTGAGGACGACTTCGGACGACTCTGGATTGGCACCGTCAAAGGGATCATGTGGGCGCCCAAGGCCGAGATTCTCGCGGTGGCCCGGGGCGAACAGCCCACGAGCAACTTCAGGCAGGTTACGGAAAGCGATGGCATCCGTCCCGCCACGGTCGGAGGTGGCATCTACGGGGCGTTTCCTGCCGCGTGCAAGACTGCGGATGGCATGATCCTGTTCGCCACCCGGCGCGGCGTTGTGGCGGTCGACACGAAGAGGGTCTCTGCAATCGCCACCGTGGCGCCTCTGGTGCAAATCGAACGCGTCCTGAGGGACGACCAGGCATTGAACGTCGGAGACGAAGTGCGCCTTCCTGCCGGGACGCGCACCCTGACCATCGACTACACCGCGCTGAGCTTCGTCCGGCCCAGCCAGGTTCGTTTTCGCTACATGCTGGAAGGCCACGATACGAGCTGGGTCAGGGCTGTGGCGCGGCGCACAGCCTACTACACCGAGCTGCGGCCCGGGACGTACAAGTTTCGAGTGATTGCGTGCAATAGCGATGGCGTGTGGAACGAGACCGGGGCGAGCATTGCCATCGTGCAAACGCCGTTCTTTTATCAGACCGCGTGGTTCTGGAGCGCGTCGGCGATCGCTCTCGGATTGGGAGTCCTCAGCGTCTATCGCGTGCGAACGGAGACCCTGCGCCGCAGAAACCTGCAATTGGAACATCGCATCGCCGCGCGCACGGCCGAGCTGGCCAAATCCTACGAGACGATCCGCGCTTCGGAAAATTTCTACCACTCGCTGGTTGAGAGCCTGCCGCAGATCATCGTGCGCAAGGACGCCGAGGGCCGGTTCACCTATGCGAATGCCGCCTTCGGCGAACTCGTCGGCAGGCCAGTTGAACAAATCGTCGGCCAGACGGACCACGAAATCTACCCACCCGACCAGGCTGCGAAGTTTCGCGCCGATGATCTGCGAATCATGCAAACCGGTCAGGTGCTGGAATACGAGAACGTGGTCGAGCGCCCGCAGGGAAAGAAACGCTTCCTCCAGGTGAAGAAGGTGCCGCTCTTCGACCAGCAGAAGCCCATCGGCGTTCTGATCCTCTTTTGGGACATGACGGTGTTCCGCGAGACGGAGGAAGAGCTGCGGCATGCGCAACATGAGCTGATCGAAACGTCACGGCTGGCCGGCATCGCCGAGGTCGCGACCGGCGTCCTGCACAACCTCGGGAACGCGCTCAACAGCGTGAACACGTCGGCTTCCATTGCGGCAGAGCGGCTTCGCGATTCCAAGGTGCCGGGCGTGGCCAGGGTCGCACAGCTGCTTCTGGATCAGGGCGACCGCCTTGTGGAGTTCTTTGCCACCGATCCGCGCGGCCGCCAGCTGCCCGCCTATCTTGAAATACTGGGCAGCCACCTGCAGGCCGAACGATCCGAGTCCGTGCGGGAGCTCGAGGCACTCCAGGCCAACGTCGACCACATCAAGCAGATCGTGGCTGCGCAACAGAGCTTCGCGCATGTCTCGGGCGTCGTCGAGATCGTGCCCCCCGTCGAGGTCGTCGAGTACGCATTGCGCATCAGTGAGGCCTCGCTTGCGCGCCACGAGATCACCGTCCTCCGCGAATTCTCGCCCGCCCCGTCGGTGCGGGTGGAGCGTCACAAGGTGATGCAGATTCTCGTCAACCTCATCCGCAACGCCAAGGAGTCGCTGACCGAGTGCGGCCGGGCCGACAAGCGGCTCGTGCTTGGCGTCCGGACTTCGCCGGAAGGGCGGGTGCAGATCTACGCGACTGACAATGGCGTCGGCATCGATCCGGAACATCTCACCCAGATCTTCGCCTTCGGTTTCACAACCAAGGTCGCCGGCCACGGCTTCGGCCTGCATTCGAGCGCGCTTGCCGCAAAGGAATTGGGCGGCTCCCTCCAGGCGCGGAGCGACGGCCCAGGCCAGGGCGCAACTTTTCTTCTCGAACTACCGCCTGCCAATTGAACGCCTATCCCTACATTCCGGCGCGTTGGAGTCTGCCGCTGGCGTTCGCCATTCTGGGGCTTGGCGTCGCGTTCCGCTCCGCCGGAGCGGAACCCGGTCCGTCATTCTGCTATCAGGCGTATAATGTCGGATCCGGCCTGTCACACAACAGCGCGGGAGTGCTGCGTCAGACGCGCGACGGGTATCTGTGGATCGCCACCGATGTCGGACTGGCGCGCTTCGACGGAGTCCGGTTCACCAACTACCGCGTTGCGATCGCCCCGGGACTTGCCGACAACCTGATCCGGTGCCTCTACGAGGACAGATCCGGAACGCTTTGGATCGGCACCCAGCGCGGCCTTTCGCGGATGGTGCAAGGAACGATCGAACTCGTCGGGATGCCGCGCATCGCTGTCACATCGCTCACGCAGGATCGCACGGGCCGGATCTGGATCGCGACCCTCGGCCAGGGATTGTGGATGTATCGGGACGGCAGGGCAATCGTCTTCAGCGACCCGCTGCTTCCGGCGACCGGAGAGAATCGCGACGTCCGCAGCCTGTTCACCGATTCCGCAGGGCGTGTGTGGATGTGGATTCGCAACAAGGGTGTGGCCTGCCTTGAGGACGACCGGCTCCATCTCTATGTGGACAGCCTGCTGGGCCGCGCCCAGGAATTTATGGAGAGCCCACGGGGCACACTCTGGCTCGGCACCAACACAGGGTTGCTGCGTCTGCGAGGCCACGAAGTGACCCCATTCGGCCCTTCGCGGGGGCTTCCCGAAGAACAGATCCGCGCCCTCTACGTCGATCAGCGCGGCCAGGTATGGTCCGCCGTCAACAACAGTCTTTACCGATTGCCAGACCCAGAGAACGCGGAGAGCGGCGTCTTCGTTGCCGTGCCATTTCCGGTTGCCGACTATAGTTTCCGCACAATCCTCCAGGATCACGAGGGAAGCTACTGGGTGGGCAGTTCCGTCTATGGAATCGCCCGCATGCAACCTTCCGGTTTCCGGACAATCTCGGCGGAGGGGCTGCTGCCGAACGGCGTCGTGCGCACCGTGGCCGTCGACGCTGCCGGCAACGTTTGGGCGGGTTTGCCGGAACGCGGCGCCATCCGAATCGCTCCGGATGGAAAGACCACCGTCGTCGATCTCGGGGTCGATGCCCGCGCCGAAGTCTGGTCGGTGCTCCCGGCGGCGGACGGCAGCGTCTGGATCGGCGCACGCGGCGCGCTCTATGTGTGGCGCGATGGGCACCTCGACTCGTTTCCCCGTATCCAGCGCACGCGTGCACTGTTTCAGGATCGGACCGGCGCGATTTGGATCGGCGCCGAGACCGGCGGCGGTGTGGTGCGCTACCAGAACGGCACATTCACCGCCTTTGACAGCAAGATCAACCTGCCCGCCACCGTGAGCGATGCGGCATCCGCGCTTCCGTTCGCGTACACATTTGCGGAAGACGCTCAGGGCGCGATCTACGCCGGGCTGCTTCGACGCGGCTTCATCCGATTGAAGGATGGGGCCGTGACCCGCTACGAAACGGACACGGGCTTCCCGGCCAGTGACGTCCGCGCGATCTTCCCGGAGCCCGATGGCACGCTTTGGGTCGGCACCCGGGGCAGCGGTCTGCTCGTGCTGGATCACGGCAGGTGGCTGCATTCGGACGCGCTTTCGGAGCCGTTCAACGACGAGGTCACGGCGATCCTCGAAGATCACCTTGGCCGCTTGTGGCTCGGCACGCCGAAAGGCATCATGTGGGCGCCAAAGGCCGAGCTGCTGGCCGTGGCCCGCGGGGAAAGGTCCGACATTCCCTTCCACCTCGCCGGATCGAGCGAGGGCATCGAACCGGGTGCGGTCGGCGCCGGTTACACCCCCGCCGCCTGGCAGGCGTCCGACGGAACGCTCTGGTTCGCCACGAGCCATGGCTTGATCAAGGCCGATCCGAAGATCCTGCCCTCGAACTCCGTCGTGCCTCCGGTCCGGATCGAACGCATCCTCGTCAACGACCGGCCCCTCGCCCACGCGGATTCGATCGAGCTCCCGGCCGGCAACCGCAGCCTGACGATCGAGTATACCGCAATGAGTTTCGTCCGCCCCGCCGAGGTGCGCTTCCGCTATCGCATGGAAGGACTTGACGCCGACTGGACCAACGCTGGCGCGCGGCGGACGGCCTTTTTCACCAACATCCCTCCAGGGCATTATCGGTTTCAGGTGATCGCGTGCAACGACGACGGTGTGTGGAACAAGGTCGGAGCGGGCCTGCCGATCGTGCAGCAGCCATTCTTCTACCAGACCGCCTGGTTCTGGAGCATGGTGGCAGTCGGTCTCGCATTCGGCGCGATGGGCCTCTATCGCCTGCGGACCGCAGCGTTGCGCCGGAGCAACGAGCGACTGCAGCGCAGAATCGCCGAGCGCACGGCCGCCCTGGCCGAGCGCACAACCGAACTTGCAAAATCCTACGAGACGATCCGGGCTTCCGAGTACTTCTACCACTCGCTCGTCGAAAGCCTGCCACAAATCATCGTGCGCAAGGACGCCGTGGGCCGCTTCACCTACGCCAATGCCGCATTTGGTGAACTCGTCGGCCGCCCCGTCGCTGAGATCGTCGGCCAACAAGATCAGGACATCTACCCGGCCGATGATGTCGCGAAGTCTCGCGCCGACGATCTGCGCGTCATGCAGACCGGCCAGGTGCTGGAGTACGAGAACGTGGTCGAGCGCCCCGGGGAGAAGAAACGCTACCTCCAGGTTAAGAAAGTGCCGCTTTTCGATCAGCACAAGCCCATCGGCGTGCTGATTCTTTTCTGGGACATGACGGTGTTCCGCGAGACGGAGGAACAACTGCGGCATGCGCAACGTGAGCTGATCGAGACGTCGCGGCTCGCGGGGATCGCCGAAGTGGCGACGGGGGTGCTGCACAACCTCGGGAACGCCCTCAACAGTGTGAATACATCGGCAACCATCGCGGCCGATCGGCTCCGCAACTCCAGGGCGCCGGGCGTGGGAAAAGTCGCGCAGCTGCTTCTGGACCAGGGCGACCGCCTGGTGGAGTTCTTCGCCACGGATCCGCGCGGCCGCCAGCTGCCCGCGTATCTTGAAAAACTGGGCAGCCACCTGCAGGCCGAGCGATCCGAGTCCGTGCGGGAGCTCGAGGCATTGCAGGCCAACGTCGACCACATCAAGCAGATCGTGGCTGCGCAACAGAGCTTCGCGCATGTCTCGGGCATCGTCGAGGTGGTGCCTCCCGCCGAGATGGTCGAGTACGCATTGCGCATCAGCGAGGCCTCGCTTGCGCGCCACCAGATCACCGTCCTCCGCGAATTCTCGCCCGCCCCGTCGGTGCGGGTGGAGCGTCACAAGGTGATGCAGATTCTCGTCAACCTGATCCGCAACGCCAAGGAGTCGCTGACCGAGTGCGGCCGGGCCGACAAACGGCTCGTGCTTGGCGTCCGGACTTCGCCGGAAGGGCGGGTGCAGATCTACGCGACTGACAATGGCGTCGGCATCGATCCGGAACATCTCACCCAGATCTTCGCCTTCGGTTTCACAACCAAGGTCACCGGCCACGGCTTCGGCCTGCATTCGAGCGCGCTTGCCGCAAAGGAATTGGGCGGCTCACTCCAGGCGCGGAGCGACGGCCCAGGCCAGGGCGCAACCTTTCTTCTCGAATTGCCGGCCGAGCCTGCTTTGCCCCCCAATCCCACTCATTGATGAACGCGCCGAAGACTGGATCTCCGCACGCATCGCCCCCCCCGTCGCCAACGTTGTCGCGCGGGCTTGCCCTCGCGAACCTCGTCGTGGGCGTGGCAGTCGGCCTGTGGATTCCGCCCCGGATCGTCTATTTCAGCCATCAGCGCCGGATGGCAGGCCTGGACTATGTCGTTGATCTGGTTGTGCTCCTGCTCGTCGCCGCCAACCTGGCCAACCGTTGGTGGCAGGCTCGTCGCGGTTTCCGGACGGAATCCTGGCTGGCCGGCGCGGGCACGCTGACGATGGACCTGTTGGTGGCGCTTCCGTTGTGCACCCTGCTCGTGTCAATTGCGGGTGACGACGCGCGCTACGCGCTCCTGGTCAAACTGCTCCTTCTGCGCCACGTATTTTCCATTCCGAGACTGCTCGACGAATTCGCCAACCTGCACCCGGTCCTGGCGCGCATGATTCCGCTGGGGTTCGTGGTTCCGGTGACCGTGAATCTGGTGGCTTGCGGCTGGAGCTGGCTCGGTGGTGGAAACGCAGTATCGAGCCCTAGCCGGACGGTGGACTACGTGCGCGCCGTGTACTGGACAATCACCACGCTGGCGACCGTGGGCTACGGCGACATCACGCCGAAGACGCTTCCGCAGATGCTTTACGCAGCGGCGACGATGCTCACCGGCATCGGTTTCTTCGGGTACGTGCTGGGCAACGTCGCCAGCCTGTTTTCCCGCCTCGATGCGGCGCGCGAGCAGTACCTCGAGCTCCGGGACCGTGTTGAGGCGTTCATGCGCGGCAACAACGTGCCTGCGCCGCTGCGCACCCAGGTGCGCGAATACTACCGGTATCTCTGGCAAAGCAGGAAAGGTTGGGACGTCGCCGCGGTGCTTGCGGACCTGCCGCCAAAGCTCCGCGTCGATGTCGCCCTCTGCCTCAACGCCGAGATCATCGAAAAGGTGCCGATGTTGAAGGGAGCCGAGCCGCGCCTCCTCGAGGAGATCGTGCTCGAATTGAAACCGCGCATCATCATCCCCGGTGAAGAGGTTTTCCGCGCCGGAGAGCCTGGCGACGCAATGTATTTCATCCACCACGGCGAGATCGAGATCATCGCCTCGGACGGCTCGGTGCTCGCAACCCTGGGACCGGGTTCGTTCTTCGGCGAGTCCGCACTTCTCACGGCCCGGCCGCGCAACGCCACGGCGCGCGCGGCGGATTACTGCGACGTCTTCATGCTGAACCGCGACGCTTTCGAACGCGTGCTCAACCGTTACCCGCATTTCCGCCTGCAAGTGCAGGAGATCGCCGCCCGGCGCACGGTCGACACCCATTCCCCCCTCCCGCACGATTAGACTGCCGGCGATTGCGGACGCCCGGTCACTTGTGTTGGCCTCCACCCACCCACCCCCGGGTTTGAATGTGAACGAACGTATTGCGTCACAAGGCGGCTCGTCGCGCGCGTATCGGTGAGGAAGCGCCGGAGCAACGGCGTTGTAACGCATTACGTGACAAAACCCGTCCGTCCTCCCCCATGGTATTTGTAACGCAATACGTGACAAAATGCGTCCGCGCGGGGTTTCATTCACCGCAACCATCACCCCTCCGCCAGCGCGGCTCTATCTGTTTCTTCTACGCGCTGTTTTGGACACTAGTGTCGTGCCCCGCCAAGGCTACGGCCGACAGGGGCGCACCCGTCGCGCCTCCTCCCGGCATCGCAGGTCGGCAGCGTCTGGGCCACCCCGATCTTGACTATCGCGCGGGTATGTACATGATACTGTCCATATGAACGCCATTACCTATACCGCAGCGCGAGAGAACCTCGCATCCACGATGGACCAAGTATGCCGTGATCGTGCGCCGATGATCATTACCCGCAATCGGGATCAAGCAGTCGTGATGATTTCGCTCGACGAATTCGAAGCATTGGAAGCGACGGCTCATTTGCTGAGATCCCCCGCAAACGCTAGGCGGTTATTGGAGTCCATCAGGTCGCTTGAATCCGGAAAAGGAAAGCAGAGGGGCATCAATCTTGACGCATGAAGCTCGTATTCTCCGAACAGGGGTGGGAAGACTATCAATACTGGTTGGCGACCGACCGGAAGATTCTGAAGCGGATTCATGAGTTGATTAAGGACACTCAGCGGAACCACTTCGTAGGGATCGGGAAACCCGAACCCCTTCGGCATGTCTTGGCCGGCTATTGGTCACGCCGCGTCAACGACGAGCATCGATTCGTTTACAAGGTCGTTGGGGATCAGCTCTGGATTGCCCAGTTACGATACCACTATGAGAAATAGGCCCAACCAGCGGCCGCAGCACAACGGCCACAGCCGTCACGTCGGCTGCGGGGCAGCCGCCGCGCCAGCCGTAGGTCGCGACTCGTCGTAGCGTTGGCCATAATGAAAAGCGTGATCAAATACGCTCTGATGTTCCTATGCGGTGGCGTGATACCATGCACTTCGGACTGAGCGGGCGATTCAGGGGGTCATGCCTCACGGTTTACCTCGGCGACACCTCCGACCAATTCCACCGGCGCGCGCCCTGCCGGAACGAAGTAGTCGCCGCCGTCCACGCCCAAGGCCTTATGCCGCATGAGCAATCACGGCCAAGTGCTACCGTTCACTCCGGATCGCACCCAACGTCAATCGTTTCGCATGGCGGCGCCCGAAAGATCCGCTGCCGGAAAAACAAAGCTTGCCTCATGCCGGTCAAGATCCCGAAATCCCTGGCCATTCTTGGGCCGAGCTAGCTCAGTTGGTTAGAGCGGCTGTTTCGTAAACAGCAGGTCGCTGGTTCGAATCCAGTGCTCGGCTCCAGTTTTCTTCCCGCGGCGGGAAGAAAACTGCCCTCCGTAGGCCCGGCGAAGGAGGGCCTTGCATGAAGGCCGAAATCGTGAGCCTCCCCACTGACCTTTTCGACTATGCGCTGCCGGAGCGGCTGATTGCACAAACGCCGGCGGCGCGCCGCGACCAGTCCCGACTGCTCGTCGTCGACCGTCGCAAACACACGCTGGCGCACCATGGTTTTTCGGATCTGCCGGGTTTTCTCCGTGCCGGCGACATCCTTTTCCGCAACAACGCGGCCGTCCTCCCCGCACGTCTTCTCGCGCAGCGTCCAACAGGCGGCCGGGTCGAGTGTTTGCTCCTTCGGCCAGCTGCGGCCTCGGCCCAAGGCCCGGCGCTGGCAGATGAATGGTGGTGCCTCCTGCGGCCTGCGCGCCGCCTGCCCGTGGGCGCGACGTTCGCACGCGACGGCGCGTTCTCCGCCACCGTCCGTGCGCAGGATGCCGATGGAGTCGCACGAGTGGCCTTCTCCACGCCAGACGGCGAACCGATTACAACGATCGCGAACCGGCTCGGCGATGTGCCGCTGCCACCGTATATCCACCGGCGCCATACGGAAATCGAGCGGCGTCAGGATCTCGAGCGTTATCAGACGGTCTATGCCGACCGCTCGCACCAGGTCGCCGTCGCTGCTCCGACCGCCGGCCTTCACTTCACGCCCGAACTGCTCGCACAACTGTCTGCAGGCGGCGTGCAGTTCGCCGATCTCACGCTGCACGTCGGCCTCGGCACCTTCCGGCCGATCACGGCCGACAACATCGAGCATCACACGATCCACCACGAAGCCTACGAAATCACCGCAACCGCGCAGAAATCGCTTGCCGAGTGCCCTGAGCGGCGCATTGCCGTCGGCACCACCTCGGTCCGGACGATCGAGGACTTTCTGCGCCGCGACGCGACTCCGGGAGCGGCCGATTTTGTGGGTGACGCAGGTCTCTTCATTTATCCGCCGTTCTCATTCCGGGGTGTCGATGCCTTGATCACAAATTTCCATCAGCCGCGTTCCACCCTGCTCTGTCTTGTGGCGGCATTTCTCGCCCCCGGTTCGACCGACGGCATCCCTTGGATCAAGGAGATCTACGCCGAGGCGATCGCCCGGGAATACCGCTTCTTCAGCTACGGCGATGCGATGCTGATCCTGTAGGAGCCTGTCGGGCTCCGCCCTCCCCGTCTCCGCCAAGGCTCCGACGCGGCCCGTCAGGATTCAGTGGCCACGCCGTAGCTCTCCGAGCGAAGGCGGGCATGCTCCTAAGCAAACAGCGGACGCCGTTTGGTGCAGAACGGCGACGTTTCTTCCGATTGAGCGGAGAAGTTCTGAACGTTGGCGCAGGGGTGCGTCAGAGAGGCATGCCCGCCCGTTATGTGACTGTGGATCGCGAGGCTCCGATGCTGCTGCTGCCCGATCTGCGCGACTGGGTTCCCGCGGATGATCTCGTACACTTCGTGATCGACGCGATCGAAGAGCTGGACGTGCGGATGGCCCGAGTCAACGAGCAGGGCAGCGGGAGCGAACAGTATTCGCCGGCGTCGGCGCGGTCTGTTTGCATTTCTGCATTTCTTGCCTATAAAATCTATGCATCATGAAACGCTTCAACCAAATCGCCTTCGCCACCTTCTGCGCGCTCGCTTTGGCCGCCCGTAGCCAGGCGGCCGTCGAGACCTACAAGATCGACCCGGTCCACTCCTCCGTGGGCTTCAGCATCCGCCACTTCTTCTCCAATGTGCCCGGAGTCTTCACCAAGTTCTCCGGCGTCATCACCGTCGATCGCGACAACCTTGAAAACAGCACGGTCGAGGCCACCATCGAGATCCCAAGCATCGACACCCGGAGCGAGATGCGGGACAACGACCTCAAGAGCGACAAATACTTCGCTGCAGACAAGTTCCCGGCGATGACGTTCAAGAGCAAGTCCTGGAAAAAGACCGGCAACGATCTGTACGACGTGACGGGCGACCTCACGATCCATGGCGTCACCAAGGAAGTGGTCCTGAAGACAAAGGTGCTTGGGTTCGGCCCGGGAATGCGCGGGGCGATGCTTTCCGGCTGGGAGGCGTCCACGACCCTCAACCGCAACGACTTTGGCATCACAGCATTTCCGAAAATGCTCGGTGACGACGTCGCGGTCACGATCAGCGTGGAAGCCGATCAGCAGAAGTAGACGGACGGTCGCCGGACCCGCAATTTCGGTCCTGTCCGGGAGCCGGCCTTCGCCGGTTCGCGGGCACGGGAATTTTTCATTTCCGCCCGTCGATTGACAGCCGTTCCATGCGGATCGTAACCTGCCCGCATGGCCAAACCCGTGTACACGCTGGAATTCGAACGGCCGCTGCGCGAACTGGAGGCGCAGCTCGAAGAGATCCACCAGAGATCCATCGAGAACCATCTCGATCTTTCCAGCGAAATCGCAGCCTTGGAGAAGGAGATCGAAACGGCCAGGCAGGAGACGTACTCCTCGCTCTCAGCGTGGCAGCGGGTGCAGATTGCGCGACATCCGATGCGCCCGTACGCGCTCGACTACGTCCAGGCGCTCTTCTCCGGCTTCCAGGAGTTTCACGGCGACCGGCATTTTCACGACGACCAGGCGCTCATCGGAGGATCCGCTTTCTTCGACGGCCAGGCCGTGATGATCCTCGCCCAGCAAAAGGGGCGCGAAACCAAGGAGAAGATATCGCGCAATTTCGGCATGGCGCAGCCTGAAGGCTACCGAAAGGCGCTGCGGTTGATGAAGATGGCTGAAAAATTCGGACTGCCGGTAATCTCGTTCATCGACACCCCGGGAGCCTTCCCGGGAATCGGCGCGGAGGAGCGCCACGTCGCCGAAGCCATCGCAGTCAACTTGCGCGAGATGGCGATGCTCCGGGTTCCGACCGTGGCAGTCGTGATCGGCGAAGGCGGCTCAGGCGGCGCCCTGGGAATCGGAGTCACCGACCGCGTTCTGATTCTCGAGAATAGCTACTACTCGGTCATCACACCCGAGGGCTGCGCGGCGATCCTCTGGAAGGACGCGGGCGCAGCGGAGCGGGCCGCCACGGCGTTGCGGCTGGACGCCCAGCACCTTGGCGCATCCAAGATCGTTGAAGAAGTCGTCGCCGAGCCGTTGGGTGGCGCGCACAACGATCCCGAACAGGCAATTGCCTCGGTGGGGACCGCATTGCGGAAACACCTCGGCGAACTGCAGGCCCTTCCGCTGGAGGAGCTGCTCGATCGGCGTTACGAGCGCTACCGCCGCCTCGGTGTCTACGAAGAGGCGGGAGTTATAAAAAGCTAGGACACCGCTTTCCGAACCGTCAGCAGTTCGCAGCGGACCGCACGCTTCGTGGCTGCGTCGTACTCAATCACCACGCCCGAAAGCCGGACGTCTCCCTCCGCGACGGGAAACCGCCGTGGCATGCCGTCGAGAAACTTGGCGACCACGGGCTCAATGACGCGTCCGAGCACGCTCAAATACGGACCCGTCATCCCAGCATCGCACAGGAACGCAGTCCCTTTCGGAAGCACGCTTGCATCGGCCGTCGGCACGTGCGTGTGGGTGCCGACCACCGCAGCGGCGCGGCCGTCGAGATACCACCCAAGCGCCTGCTTTTCCGAGGTTGCCTCGGCATGGATCTCGACAAACACAGCGTCCGCCTTGCCCGCAAGCTGGCCGAGCATCCGGTCGCTCGCGAGGAAGGGGCATTCCGATTTCAGTCCAAGATACTGCCGCCCGAGCACGGTGAAGATCGCAAGTCGGAATCCGTCCTTCTCCAGGATGACGTGATCGCGACCGGGGCAGGCCGCGGGCAGGTTTGCCGGCCGGCAGATGCGCTCCAGCTTGGAAATCTCGGATTCGAACCCTTTTTGATCCCAGACATGATCCCCCAGTGTGAGGGCATCGACCCCCGCATCGAGCATGGTCTGGGCCACGGCGCCGGTGAGTCCCGCGCCGGCGGCGGCATTCTCGCCGTTGGCGATCACAAAATCCAGTCCGAGATCGTTTCGCAGGCGCTGCAGGCGCTCCGCGATGATGTCCCGTCCCGGACGGCCCACAACGTCACCAATGAACAGCAATTTCGGCATCATCCGACTGTTGCCCTTCGGATCTCGCAGGTCGAGTGGGATCTCGGATGGATGCTTGTCCTTGCCGACGAGAAATCCTAGTCTGCGTTCCGGTCCCCGGAGTACTCATGAAACTGCATCCCCGCTTTTCCAGTCTGGCGGTCGCCATTGCGCTGATACTCGGACTCTGCACCGGCTTGTGGCAGACCCGCGCTGCCGAGGCGCCGGTCGCGCCGATGGCCGCGCCGGCCCCGGCACCCGCTATTGTGGTACGCGAGCCAGCCGTCGCAGGGCTGTTTTATCCCAAAGACCCGGCGGCGTTGTCACAGATGATCGACGCGTTTCTCGCCGCCGCGAAGACCACGCCGCTTGACGGCGAACTCCGGGCGCTCGTCTGTCCACACGCCGGATATCCGTATTCCGGACCGGTTGCCGCCTACGCCTACCGGCTCCTGGCCGGCCGCGAGTATTCCACCGTGGTCGTCATGGGCCCGTCCCACTACGCGGCACTGCGCGGAGCGTCCGTCACGAACGCCGACGTGTTTCGCACGCCGCTCGGGGACGTTCCGATATCGAGCAAGGCACGCGCCCTCGCGCAGACCCCGCCGTTCGCCCTCGAACCGCGCTGCCGCGTGCAACGCCCCGACTGGTGGCTCCAGTCGTCGCGCGACCCGCCCGCCAACGACACCGCCGACACCTGGGAGCATTCCGTCGAGGTCGAGATCCCGTTCCTTCAGAAAACGCTGAACGGCTTCCAGCTCGTGCCCATCGTGATGGGCGACCTGGACACCCGGAAAGCCGCGCAAGTCCTCGGGTCGATCATCGACGATCGCACGTTGATCGTCGCGAGTTCCGACCTCAGTCACTATTATCCCTATGCCAGGGCGCAGGAACTTGACCAACGCTGCGTCAAGGCGATTTGCGATCTCGACCTCGATGCGATGGAATCGCAGGAGGCGTGCGGCCGGATCCCGATTCTCACGCTGATGCAGCTGGCCCGGGAACGGGGCTGGCAGACGCGCCTGCTCGATTGCCGCAACAGCGGCGACACCGCCGGCGACAAATCGCGCGTGGTCGGATACGCAGCCATCGCATTCTATGCCTCGCGGGCTGAGAAGCTCGCCGACGCGGATCGGCGCTATCTCCTCGACCTTGCCCGGAGGTCGGTGCGCGAATCCGTTGCCACCGGCCGGCTGCCAGAAGTAGCTCCGGACGGACTCGCCGCCCGGTTCACCGAATCCAAGGGCTGCTTTGTGACGCTGACCGAGCGGGGCGAATTGCGCGGTTGCATCGGCTACATCTTCGCCCAGGGACCACTGTATCAGGCGGTGATGGAGAATGCCCGCAATGCCGCGCTGCACGACCCGCGCTTTCCTCCGGTTCTGCCTCGGGAGATCGACCGGCTTGAGATCGAGATCAGCGTGCTCACCGCGCCGCAGCCGCTCATTTTCGCCTCTCCGGAGGATCTGCTTCAGAAGCTGAAGCCGCATCAGGACGGCGTCGTCCTCAGGATGGGCGGCCGCAGTGCCACGTATCTCCCGCAAGTCTGGGATCAACTGCCCGACAAGGTTGATTTCCTCAACCACCTGGCGGAGAAAGCCGGCTGCGCTTCCGACGCGTGGCGCGGACCGGACACGTCCGTCTTCATCTACCACGTTGAGGCATTCAAGGAGTCGGAGTTCGCCGCCACGGCTTCGCACTGAGACGAATGTTCTCCGCTGAAGATGACCTTGGGTTTCAGACTGCATTTTGGAGACGCGACGCCCTCGTCGCGTTTTCGAGCAATGCACGCGACCTTGGGGTTCAAGCTGTGTTTTGGAGACGCGTCTCCATGAGATTGTCGTTTCATTTCGTCGTGGCATGCGACGATTTCCCTGGAGAGCAGTGCGCTCCACGCTGACGCGAGCGACGGCGTCGCCCGCGCAACTCCTGACTCTTCTTGTCTGTGACTGCTCCTCCTGCGCATTTCCCTGACCGCACGCGCCAGCTCGTGTTGCTCGCCATTGGGGGCCTCGGTGTGTCGGCGGTCATGACGCAGCTCGCCCTCCTGCGCGAACTCCTGAGTGCATTCTCCGGCAATGAACTGGCCTTCGGCATCGGCCTTGGAAGCTGGCTGTTGCTCACGGGAATTGGAGCGTGGCTGGGGCAGTTCTTCGACAGGGGCAAACACGGCGGCGCGGCGTTCCGCGCCCCCGGAGCCGGAAACGGATCTGCAGCGGAATCGCCGGGCGCGGCACGCCAAGCGGTCGCGCCCTGCCGATCCCGTCAGTCAAATGACTGCGACGAGGGCGTCGCCGCTCAGGCGGGGTGGTTTGTCGCCGGCCTGCTTTGCATCGCGATTCTCCCGCTCCTGCAGGTGGGCGCGGTGCGCATGCTGCGGGACATCGTCTTCATCCGCGGGTCCGCTGTCGGTTTGACCGGCACGCTCGTCGGCACGCTGATCCTCCTTCTGCCATTCTGCCTTGTGTCGGGGATGCTTCTTACGCTGGCCTGCGCACTATTGGCCCGGGGCTCTGACGCCACCGCTGTCGGTCGCGTCTACGTCGCCGACAGCATTGGCAGCATCGCAGGAGGAATGCTCTTCAGCTTCGTGCTGGTACCGTGGTTCGACCATTTCGCGCTGCTCTGCTTTCCCGCAGCCCTGGAACTGTTTTTGGCGGGCTCGCTCGCCTGGCATCTCCGCCGACGGTTGTTGCTCGGTTCGGCGATCATCATCGCAGGCGGACTGGCGACTCACATTGCGCTGATCAACGCCGACGCGGTCACCACCGCAGTCCAATATTGGGGCCGGCCCGTCGTGTTTCGCGGAAGCTCGCCGTACGGACGACTGGTCGTCACGGCGGATTCCGGCCAGCTGGATTTTTTCGAGAATGGCGTGCCGGTGATTTCCACGCAGAACATCGAGCATGTGGAAGAGACGGTCCACTATGCGATGAGCCAGCGACCCGATGCGCGCAAGGTGCTGCTCATTTCCGGCGGCGTGACTGGCACCGCGCGGGAGATCCTGCGTTACGGCGTGACGCAGGTGACCTACGTTGAACTCGATCCACTCATCATCACGGCCGGGCGCCGGTTTCTAGCCCGGAATCTGGCCGATCCGCGCATCCGGACAATCGCCACCGACGGACGGCGGTTCGTGCAACAAACGAAGGAGCAGTTTGACGTGGTGATCATTGACATGCCCGATCCCACGACGGCGCAGCTCAACCGCTTTCACACGGCCGAATTCTACGCCGAGGTCGCGCGCATTCTGACTCCCGGAGGCGTTTTGGGTTCCGCGCTCGGCCGGTACGAGAACTACGTGAGCCCTGAACTTGCGCGCCTGCTGGCGTCGGACCATCGCACTCTCCGGCTGTCGTTCTCAGAGGTGCTCATGATTCCAGGCGGGCGGGTCTTCTTCCTGGCTTCGAACGGCCCGCTCACGCTGGACATCGCCGGGCAGATCGAGCGCCGGGGCCTCGCGACGACGCTGGTCAACCGCCATTATCTCGATGCCATGCTCGCTCCGGACCGGCTGGCCGATCTCGACCGTGCCGCGGCGCAACCGGCCGCGATCAACACCGACTTTGCGCCGGCGCTCTATTATTACCAACTGCGCCACTGGCTCAGCCAGTTCGACTCGCGGGCCGGGATTGCCGGCGTTGCCGTGGCGCTTGTCGTTGCCCTCTTCTACGTCGTCCGGCTGCGCGCAACGCCCCGCTTGATTTTCGTCTCCGGCTTCACGGCATCGGCGATCGAAGTCGTCCTGTTGCTCGCATTCCAGGCACTCTACGGATCGCTTTACCAGCAAGTCGGCCTGGTCGTGACCGTGTTCATGGCCGGCGTGGCAACAGGCGCATGGCTGACCAGCCGGACCCGGCTCCAGGGCAAGATCGGATCTCGTCAGGAGGCTGCTGGCCGTATGTGTCATGGAGATGCGACGCCCCCGTCGGGCCTCCATGCTCAACGCCAAACACAGAACCATTCTCAGAGCGAAACAGCTCCTGCACCATCCCCGCAGCCTCCGCCAATTCCGCATTCCGCGCCCCTCCTCTCCTGCGGCCTTGCCGCGCTGGCCGCGGTGCTGCCTGTCATTCTTCCGCGGTTGGGCCGGATTGACGCCTGGGCAGGCACGGCGCTTGCCGGGCAGGGCGTCATTCTGTTGGCAACGTTTTCTCTCGCCCTTTTGGTCGGGGCGCAGTTTCCCCTGGCTGCATCGAGCGAGTCCGACACGAGCCCGGCGCGGACCGCCTCGCGCCTCTATGCCGCCGATCTCGCCGGGGCATCGCTCGGCGCCTTGCTGGTGGGCGCCCTGCTCGTGCCGCTTTTCGGCATGACCGCCGTCTGCCTGCTCACCGCGGTGTTGAATCTTACGGCCGTGGGGTTAGCATGGAATTCAGCGTCGTCCGCATGAACACCCTCGCCTTCATCTGTCTGAAGCTCGTCCGCTGGACCGGCTGGCTGCTGCTGCCCGTGGTCGCGGCCTTCCTGCTCACCGGATATGCGATCAGCGGACGCTACGGTCTCGGCGCGGTGGCAAATGAGCGAACGGCGCTGACGCTGCACAAGCTCATGCACCTGCCGCTCGTGATCCTGGTGATCGTGCATGTAATACCCTCGACCTATCTCGCGCTCCTCCGATGGGGATGGATCAAACAACGCCCCGCGTCTTCCTGACCCGCCGCCGCGCGCTCGCTTGCGGCGCCGCCGCTTTCGCCGGACTTAGCCTGCGTTCCTCCGGTTCGTGGCTTGATCAGATTCTGAATCTCGGCTCCTCCGACGCGCCGGCCGACGTGTTCAAGGGCGACGCGCCCGGGGACGACCTGTGGGAGCTCTGGTGCCAGCGCGGTTGGGTGAAAGAGGCATCGCACTACCTCAAGCTCGATCGCAACGTCCAGTGCAAGGTCTGCCCGAACAACTGCCTGCTCTCCCCCGGGGACCGGAGCCATTGCCGGAACAAGGTCAACCGGGACGGAACGCTCTACACGATGGCGTATGGCAATCCATGCACGTTTCACGTGGATCCGGTGGAAAAGAAGCCGCTGTTTCATTTCCTCCCGGGAACCCCGACGTTTTCGCTCGCCACCTCCGGCTGTGTCTTCCGCTGCCTCAACTGCCAGAACTGGGAGATCTCGCAGAAGAAACCCGAGGAAACCAAGAATCCGCGCGGGGCTCCGCTGCGGTTGCGGCCGCCGCTGCCGCCCACGCTCAGCCAGGATGAACTCAGCCGTCTCAGCTTGTTCCCGGACGACCTGGTCGCCGTGGCGGCTGCGCTGCGGTGTCCGTCGATCTCCTACACCTATTCCGAGCCGACGGCGTATTACGAATATGCCTACGACAGCTGCCGGCTCGCGCGCGAACGGCGCCTGAAAAACATCATCGTCACCTGCGGCTCGATCGAAGAACGACCGCTCCGGGATCTGCTGGCATACGTGGACGCCGCCCACGTGGATCTCAAGGGCTTCAGTGATGACATCTACCACCGTCTCAACTCCGGCAAGCTGCAGCCGATCCTGGACACGCTGCGCCTCTACCACGACGCCGGTGTTTGGTTCGAAGTCATCAATCTCGTGGTGCCCACCTACACGGACGATCTGGAAATGATCAAGCGGATGTGCGGCTGGCTCGTCGAAAACCTCGGGCCGGACCGCCCGCTCCACTTTTCGCGTTTCAATCCGCAGCACAAGCTCGACCACCTGCCGCCCACGCCGGTCGAAATCCTGATCCAGGCCCGGGACGTCGCCCGCGCCGCCGGACTGCGCTATGTGTACATTGGCAACGTGCGGGAAGTGCCCGACGCCCAGACCACATTCTGCCCGAATTGCCGGCGCCCGATCATCGAACGCGACATCTTTTCCGTCACCGCGTTCAATCTCTCCGGCGGCAAATGCCGTTTCTGCAACACCGCCATCGCAGGCGTCTGGAGCTGAGCGCAATGGCGGTGACGTCGCACCGCGCTCCACGCAGGCGCAAAGCCCGGCGGGTTTCCAGCCGCAAACCGCGCCAGACCGGCGTTACTGAGACGGTGGCGACTTGCTTGGATCGGCGAGCGTGCCCGAGGCTCCGGTATCCTTCGGCAACGGCTGGGCATTCGCGACCTCCACGGACTCCGCAAACTCGAGCGCGGCGACCGAAACGTCAGGATCAGGCGCAGCACCGGGCAGCGTCACGACCAGGCCCTCGGAAGTGACCGTTGACGTCACCGCGGCGCCGCCCGCAAGCATGCGGCCCGAAACAGCGGCCTGTTTGACACCCGGCAGGAGAATCCCTCCGTCCACGGGCCATTCCCAGACGTGAACGTACAGGATCGCGCCGCCGCCTGGATGCTTTTTCAGGGTAGTCCGGCCCCACGGAAGCGGTGCGGAGAACGGACCGCCTTCGGTTGCATAGATCGCCTCTCCATTCGTCTTCAACCAGCGTCCCATTGCCAGAAGGCGGTCCACTTCCGGCTGTGGAATTTCGCCTTCCGCGGTCGGTCCCACGTTCAGCAGGTAATTGCCATCCTTGCTCGCGATGTCCGAGAGATTGCGAATGAGCTGCCGGGCGGACTTCCAATGCAGGTCGGCCAGGTTGTAGCCCCAGGAGTCGTTGATCGTCATGTTGACTTCGAGCGCCCGCCCCAGCATCGCGCTCGCCGGTATGCGCTGCTCCGACGTTCGGAAGTCGCCCAGCACGCCGCCGCCCAGCCGGCTGTTGATGAGCAGATTCGGATCGGAACAGGCGAGATCGAAAAACGGTCTGGCCCGCTCAGGCGTCATTTGATACTCGGTGTCCCACCAGAGAATGTCGGGATGAAATTTCTCCAGGATCTCGCGGACCTGCGGCAGCGCGATCGTCGCGAGGTACTCGTCGAACGATCCCCGCTTCTGCACTTCGTCCCACGGCGGCGTGTTGCCCTTCCCGCCACCGAGATTCACCCAGTCCTGCGATTGCGAATAGTAGGCGCCGAAGCGGAGCCCGCGGGCGCGAACGGCCTTGACGAGGGGTTCGAGCAAATCGCGCCGTGCCGCAGAGACCTTTGCGGCGTTCCAGTCGGAATAGGCGGAGTCATAGAGCACGAAGCCATCGTGGTGTTTGGCGGTGATGACGACGTATTTCATGCCGGCATCCGCGGCGAGCTGGGCCCACGCTTCCGGATCGTACCGCGCCGCCGTGAAGTCGCTCGCAAGCGGCCGGTATTCCGCGACCTTGATCTTGGCGCGGTTCATGATCCATTCCGCACCGGCCGGCCTGCCCTGCCACCAACCACCGGCCACGGCGTAGACGCCCCAGTGGATGAACATCCCGAATCGCGCCTCGCGAAACCACTTCAGGCGGGCGGCATGTTCTTCCGGGCTCTCCTTTCTCACGATGGCAGGATAGGCCGGCAATCCCGCCGCCGGGGGAGCCATTTGGATCGCGGGAATCTGCGCCGCAGGCCCGTCGGCCGCTGACAGGCTGTTGCAGGCGACAAGAACCAGGAACAAAGCAAGGGGTTTTGATTTCACGGGGTGAACTTCCGAAATGGTGTGTGGCGCTGCAGGCTATTCCTTGAGGTCGGCAAGTTTCCAGCTGTCCCGCCATCGAAGGACCGGCTTCCCCTCCTCCCACTCGATCGGCAGCCAGACGTAGCGGCCGTCAATGGCGTCTTTGGGGCGCCAACGGTCGCCCATGTAGATGAGCGCGCCGGGATTCCCCGGAGCAGGCAGCACATGCGTGCTTTGCGATTCGAACGTCGTGGCGATCTGCTCCGGCGTGCCGCGACACGGATTGCCGAGCCGGGTCCACGGGCCGAGCATCGAATCGGCGACCGCACTCCGCGCGGGATTGGGGCGCCACCCGGTCGTGTAGGACGAAATCATGTAGTATTTTCCGCCGTGCTTGAACACCGCAGGTCCCTCCTGGGAATCGCCGACAAGCGCCCGTGTCCATTTGCCCGTGAAACCGGTGTAGTTGGCGTTCAACTGATGGATATGGATCGTCGCATTCTCCTCGGCGGAGGTGATGAGGTAGCCGGTCCCATCGTCATCGACAAACAAAGTCATGTCCCGGGACATCTGTCCCAGCTCGACGTCCCGCCGGAGATACTGGCCGAGGACGGCGTTGGCCAGACGTCCGGCGTGGGGCTCGGGGGTTTGCGGATTCTTGTCTTCCGGAGTGACGTTGACCGGCCAGATGCCCTTGTTGATGCGGTAGGAACCGACGTAGGCGTAGGGCCCCTCCGGCAGGTCGCTCACGGCCAGCGCGGCCCGGGCGGTCCCATAGCCATGCCCCTTGAATTCGAGATGAAACCACATGACGAATTTCCGGGTCTTTTCGTTGTAGATGACTTTGGGGCGTTCGAGACTGCAGCCCCTGGTGAATTCGCTCGCGGGGTCATCCGAGACCTGAAACGCGATTCCCCGATCCTTCCAATTATACAAGTCGGTTGACGAATACACATGGACGCCCACCTGGGCCGTGTTGCCGATCTCACCGCCAATCTTGTGTTCGCCGAACCAGTAGTAGACGCCCTGGTGGAGCAGAATGCCGCCACCGTGGGCATTGATAGGCACTCCCTTGTCGTCGGGCCAGAGCTCGCCGGGCTTGAAGGCATTGAGCGCATCCGCCGCTGAAAGCGCAGCGGCACCAAGCGCAAGGGACAACGCAAGGAAAAGGAGACGTGGTGAAGCAGGCATGTGGAAAAGGAACCTGAGCCTATGGCCAGGACGACGGACCATGCAAACGCGAACGGTTGCAAAAGAAGCGTTTTTTGATTCCATGCGCCTCCTTGCGGCCAGCCCCGTCGCATCCTCGGTCAACGGCCCGGCCTTCGTGTCTCGGTGCCTCTGTGGTTCGACGATCTGATTGTCTGGTCGCCTCTCTCGTTGCGTGCTCCGCGGCTTCGCGTGAGGCGATTCTGTTCCGGGAATTTCCGCCCCTCGACCCAAACCCCGATCACGCAGTCAAGGCAGGGCGGCCTGCCTCAAGACGCCTCGATCGCGTTGGGACGATGCGCACCACCTGGACAGGACGACAGCAGGCACGCCCGCCACCATCCGCCCGCATCGTTCATGGAGACGCGACGCCCTCGAAAACAAAGCTCCATCAGACGCGCTCAACGCTCGAGCACGAGCAGCGAGACGGCTTGGCGCGGCAGGCTGAAATTCAGCATGGCGGCGCCGCCCTCGACATGCACCGCGGTGGGTTCACCGAGCGTCGCGAGCTGGCCGGCGGCGACGAGCTGCGCGTACTGCGCGTCGTCCGGCGCGGTGGGCGACCCCATGCGCACCCATTGCGTGAATGCGTTGCTGTGCTCCGCGTCGATCCGGTAATGGGTCAGCCGCGCATCGCCGGTCCCAAACGGCAGGCCATCAAGCCTCAGCTCAACCGCGGCGTCCGGTCCGGGCACTTCATCGTCATGATAATGCCACACAAGCACGCAGAGCTTCTTCGGCTCCAGGCTTGCGAGCGCGGCAACATCAGGCGCGCCGCGGACGCCGTCCTGGATCATCGCATCGAGCGGAATCTCGGCCGAGCTCTTCGCCTCAACGCGCCGGCCTCCCATCCGGCCGAACATCCGGAAGACATTCATCACCGGCAGGTCGATGCCGTTGTTGGCCAGTGTGCGCTGGCCGGCAAAGAACGGCTGATCCTCGAACTCGAACGCCCAGGTGAGCGCGCCTTCGAGGTTCACCCCATGCCGGTCCGCGAGCATGTGTTTGCGCGCGAAGACCGCCGCGGTGTAACTCGCATACAGCGTGGTATTGCGATAGCCGAGCTGCGGCCCCTGGCACGCGGCGCAGCCGTCGGGGTCGGATTCGCCGATGACGATCGGCTTGTCCTTCAGCTCCGGCACGGCCGCGATCTTCCTGAAGCCGCTGTCGATGGCCTTCAGCTGCGCGGCGATGCCAAGCCGCACGTGGCCGTCGACGAATGAGGGCGATCCCTTGGCGTGAAATGCGAGGAAGTCGGTCGGCGTCCCGGTCCTGCCCGTGGCGTAATTCGTGCCGCTCACCACGTGTTTCAGAAAACCGTCCATGAACGCGCCTCCGCTTCCGGCTGAATCGGGTCCGCCGACGCGCGCGGTGGGCAGTGCGCGGCGCACCGCGTCGACGGCGTCGTCGTGCAGCTTGTAGAATTCCTCCGGCGTCGCATGCCAGTACGCCGGGCCATTGGCCTCGTTCCAGACCTCCCAATACCACTGTTCGACCTCGGCGCGGCCGTACCGGTCGACGCAGTGCCTCACCCATTGGTAGATGAGTTCGGACCATTTCGCGTAATCCTTCGGCGGATACGCCCAGCCGGTGCCGATCCTGCCGTAGCTCGCGCCGGGCCTCCACTCATGCTGATAGGGATCGGGATTGATTGAGAGCGCCTGGGGCATGAAGCCGATTTCGGCATACGGCTTCACGCCGCGTGCGAGATAGGTGTCGAAGATCCGGTCGACGATCGTCCAGTCGTAAACCGGCCGACCCTGCGCATCCTCAGTGTAGATGTTCGTGCTCCCCCACTTCAGCGCAGGCGATCCGTCGCCCGTGCAAAGCAGGTTGTGCGCGCGGAAATAGACCTCCTTTGGACGCAAGCCGCCGAGCTCGGTGAGGAGCTTCCTGCCGTCCTTCATCGTGGCGTAGTTGGGCTCGTCGGCACCGAAGAAACGCCAGATGGGTTTCAGTTCGCCGACCGCCTTGCCGGCATCGACCCGGATGGTCACCGGAAACGGCGCGGTTTCGGCCTTCGGAGTCTGGGCGACGGCGGAGAGGCACGACAACAGGCCGGCCGGAATGATTTGATGGAGCGCGAGAAGTTTCATGGTGAAATCAGCGTGTTGGCGGGATCTGCGCAATCGGTCATCCCGTGGACACTAGTCGTTTCAACAACAACAGAGTCCTCCTGGCATCGGTTTGGAAGTCATCGGTGTAGGCCTCGATGCTGCACCGCCGTGAATAGCCGATCTGGTTGAGACAACCGAAAAACTTCCGGTAATCCTCCGTCTCAGAATCCGGAAACCGGCGCCCATCGACCTTGGCGAAATGCACGTGGCGGAGGACGGGGCCAGCCTCGGCGATCAACCGGAAATCCTCCGCTTCCAGCATCAGATGATAGAAATCGATGAGGAGCTGGACCGCCGGGTGGCCGACCTCGCGCGCAAGCCGCAAACCCTCGCTCGCGAGCGTGATGAAGTTTGCTTCGCGCCGGTTGATCGGCTCGATCGCAATCGTGAGGCCGCGTTGCGCCGCCATCGGGCCGAGGTGCCGCAGAAACTCCACCAACTGCCTCCAGGCGGCATCCATGGGGAATCCCGCGGGAACGTTCTTCGCGCCGGAACTGCCGAAGACAATCGTGTCCACACCGATCCTCTCCGCCCGGTCCATCGCTTCCGACGCATAGGCCAGCGCATGATCGAGGCGCGCCAGGCTGCCCGTCAGTGGAATGCGCCGTGGAACGAAATTATTGCAGGTCTCGCACCGGATCCCGGAGCGATTCACGCGCTCGACGACCCGGGCGAACGCCGGCTCCGGCAGCGCCATGAGATCCGACAACGAAAGCTCGACATAGTCGTATCCGATTTCCGCCAGCGTCTCCACGATCTCGACGCCAACCGGATCGGTCGACGGGGAGATCATGCTGCCGCAGCAACCAAAGCGAATGTTCATTGGAGAAAATGAAAGCCGGCTCGTCCAGGCCGGAATTCTGCGGCCCAAATCACAAGGCAGGACTGGATGAAATTCGACGTCATGGATCCGTTCTACGCCGCGATGGCCGGCTCAAGTTGCGCCGATTCAACCGGCTTCACAACCCGGATGGTCAACAGGATGACGGCGAAGCCGGCCACATGGAGCGACCCGGAGATCAGGAATACCGGGCCATACCCGTACCCGCTGCCCAACAACCAGCCGGCAAGCTGGCCGAAGACCACGCCGCCCATCGCCCCTCCGAAACCCACGAGCCCGGCGACCGATCCCACGGCGCGTTTCGGAAACAGGTCCGCCGGCAACGTCATGATCAGGGTCGACCACGACTGCTGGCCGAAATAGGCGATGCTGAAAAGCACAATGGCCAGCGACGCCGGCGAGCGGGTCACCAGGATGATCAGCGGCATCATCGCCGCGCTTGCGCCCAGCGCCACCTTGCGGGCGACGTTCAGAGAATAGCCGCGCTTGATGAGCCAGCTCGAAAACCCGCCGCCAACGAGGCACCCGAGTCCCGCGGCTGCGAAGGGTATCCAGGCATAGTAGCCCACGTCCTTGGTATTGAAGTGTCGGACGTCATAGAGGTACTTCGGCAGCCACAGGAGGTAGAAGTACCAGGCCGCGTCGGTAAGAAACTTGGCCGTCACCAGCCCCCAGACCTGCGGATAGTCGAACAGTTTCCACCATGGGATGGAGGCTTCCTTCCTTGCAGGCGCCACCAGCACCTCCGCGATCGTTTCCCGCTCGCGCACGCCCAGTCGTGGATGCTGCTGCGGCGAGAAATAGGCGCGAATCCACCATGCGGCCCAGAGAAGTCCGATCGCACCGGAAACATAGAAGACCCAGGGCCAGCGGGCGACGGACAGGATCAACGCGATGCCCGGCGCCGCGACGACTCCCCCGATTGCAGTGCCGGCGTTGATGATTCCCATGGCCGTCGATCGCTCGCGAACCGGGAACCACTCGGAAACGGCCTTGGTGGCGGCCGGAAAACCACCGCCTTCACCGATGCCAAGAAGCAGCCGGCTTGCCGCCAGCATCGCGAAGGAGGTCGCCAGCCCGTGGCTCGCGCACGCGAGCGACCACCACACCATGATGATCAAGAATCCCCTCCGCGTGCCCAGCGCGTCGAGCAACCACCCGCCTGCGGCGTACATCAGACCATACGTGATCAGGAACGCGCTCATCAGCCATGCATACTCGCCGTCGGTGATGGCGATGCTGCCCCCGATCGACTTGATCGCGACTCCGAGCGTCTGCCGGTCGAAGTAGCTGATCGCGATGGCTGCGCTGAGCAGAACCGCGATGCCCCAGCGGATGTTGGAACCGTCCTTCTTCGGAGTCATGGTGTCAGGAACTTTGGAATCGCGAGCAAGCTCGCTTCCTACAATTTGCATGGGCGCGCATCGGCTGACGCGGCTCCGCTACGAACTTCTCCCTGTGGCGGCGCGGCGTCCCGCGCCGACCTAGCCGCAACTCGGAGATCTGGCCTTGTCGCAGCATGATTCGCAGCTGAATGGTTCTAGCGGCGGACTTCCACCTTGGCCATCCGCTCGTAGAACTGCACAAGCGCAGAATGGTCGAGGGGCGCCTTCCCGTCGGCCTTCAGCGCCTGCATCATTTCCAGGACCTGCCCCGAAAGCGGCACGGGCACGTTGAGCTCGTGAGCAGTGTCCATCGCGTTCATCAGATCCTTGATGTGAAGCTCGATCCGGAAGCCGGGCTTGAAGTTGCCCGCGAGAATCATGGGGACCTTGGCATTCATCACCGTGCTGCCGGCCAGGCCGCCCTTGATCGCATCGAACACCTTCTCAGGGCTCACGCCCGCCCGCGTCGCGAGCACCAGAGCCTCGGAAACTGCCGCGATGTTCAGGGCCACGATCATCTGGTTGGCCAGCTTGGTCACATTGCCGCTGCCAATCGCTCCGACGTGAGTGACCGATGCGCCCATGACGGCGAGAATGCCTTTGACCTGATTGAAGACGTCCTCCGGTCCGCCGACCATGATCGCCAGGGTGCCATCGACCGCCTTCGGCTCGCCGCCGCTCACCGGGGCGTCAAGCATCGGAATGCCCTTCTGCGCGAGCCGTGCGGAGATTTCCTGGCTTGCCGCAGGGGCGATTGAGCTCATGTCGACCACGATCGCGCCGGGTCGCACGCCCTCGATCACGCCGCCGGTGCCCAGAATCGCCTCCTTCACGTGGGGCGAATTGGGCAGCATCGTGATGACCACCTCACTGCATGCCGCGACGTTCCTCGCAGACGATTCAGCCTTCGCGCCTGCCGCAACCAATTCCGCGACGGGCTCCGGCCGGACATCGAAGACGGTGACGTCGTAGCCGGCTTTCACCAGGTTCCTTGCCATGGGCTTGCCCATGATGCCAAGACCGACAAATCCGAGTTTCTTCATAGAGAGTCTGTTGCTGGCTGTTTGATTGGTTCGACGCGATCGAATCTCACGAGTCATCCGGACTCGGCGGGCCCAGTCACCTTCGCCGAGGCTTCCTCCTTCACCAAGGTTTCGGAGGACACGCCGGCGGCCTCGCGAAGACACGTCTGCCCGCCAGCGCCTTCAGCGACGGCGGGCGGTCGCGCCCTGCCCAAGGCATCCGGAAGACCAACGCGCTTCGAAACGGTCTCCACCGCAGCCCAAATGTGCCGGGATGTGAGCCCGTATTCTTCCATTAGATCGTCGTAGCTTGCAGCCGACTGCCCGAAGCGGTCCTTGATCGCGATGCATTCCGTGCGCAGGCCACTTCCGCGGAACACGTAATTGATGACGCAGCTCAGCCCGCCCATGATGGAATGTTCCTCCGCGGTCACGATTCCGCGCATGCCGTTTGCGAACCTTTTCAACGCCTCCTCGTCGACCGGTTTGAGCGAACTGACATTGACCACTCGGGCGGACACCCCGTTCGCCGCCGCAAGGTCCGCGGCCTCCAGCGCCTTTGAAACCATCTGGCCGCATGCAAACACCACCACGTCCGATCCGTCGCGGACCAGGTACGGTTTTCCGATGACGAATTCCTCGTTCTCGGGAAAAATCGCCGGCACGTCGTTTCGCGTGACACGCATGTAGACCGGACCGTGATAGGCGGCGATGGCCCGGGTCATCTTGCGAGTCTCCGTCCCGTCGCACGGGACCAGCACGGCCATGTTCGGAATGGCCCGCATCAGCGCAACGTCCTCGACCGTCTGGTGTGTCGAGCCATCGCCATAATCCGACAGTCCGGCGCTGGAACCGACGATCTTGACGTTGAGTTTGGCCAGGCACACTCCCTGCCGGATCTGGTCATAGGCCCGGCCCGCCGCGAAAACGGCGAACGAATTGGTGAACGGGATCTTTCCGGTCAGGGAGAGGCCACCGGCGAACGACGTCATGTTTGCCTCGGCAATGCCCATTTCAAAGAAGCGCGCAGGAAATGCCTGCTCAAAATAGCAGGTCATCGTGGACTTTCCGAGATCGCCTTCCAATACGACGATGTTCGGATTCTCCGTCCCCAGTTCGACCAGGGTGCGTCCGTAGATCTCACGTGGATTCTGAAGGTTCATTGGAAGAAGGGTCCGGCTAAGAAGCGACCGGTTCTAGCCTGGTTATTAGCACATTAAGAATGGTCGTGTGGCGAAAGCAGTGTTTTGGAGGCGCGACGCCCCCGTCGCGCTCTCGCGTTTCGATCCGGCGGCGCCACCTTCGGTTGCGGCTATTCGTCTCCATGAGGCATCCCGGCTAAGCGAGCACCCGGCACGCCTCCGCATACTGCTCTGCGGTCATGATCCCGTTGTGGAATTCTGCGCGCCCCTCCGCGAACGGTATTCCGCGCGCCTTGATGGTCCGGGCGATGATGATCTTGGGTTGCCCGGTGATCGCGTCCGCCGCATCAAGGGCGTTCAGGATCTCCTGCATGTCATGGCCATTGATCGTCTGCACGTGCCAGCCGAATGCGCTCCATTTCTTGTCGATGGGGCTGGAGCTATAGCGCACGTCGGTCGGCCCGTTCGTCATGAGCCCGTTTCGGTCCAAAATAGCGACGACATTGTCGAGTTTGTAATGCGCGGCCGCCATGGCCGCTTCCCAGATCTGCCCCTCGGCGATTTCGCCGTCGCCCAGCACGCAATAGACCGTGCATCGCCGGCCGTCGATCTTGTGGCCGGCC